>Ga0172379_10004032_pt1 | contig 22362 bp, 24 predicted proteins | sample GrowelOW334metaG_FD_119756 | JGI IMG/M metagenome (GOLD analysis project Ga0172379, IMG submission 119756) | Groundwater microbial communities from an aquifer near a municipal landfill in Southern Ontario, Canada - Groundwater well OW334 metaG | ecosystem: Environmental > Aquatic > Deep... | reverse complement strand
TTTCCGAACACGGAAAAATGAGGACCGGTGTCGAGGGTTACGAGTCCGGTTACGCAAGTCGCGGAATTTGAAGTGAAATAGGCGTCCAGGAAATTTGTTCCAATGCCTGAAGCGGAGGCGATTGGAAGGGAAAGGAGGATCGCCCCGATCAGGATGATCAGGAAAAAGCTTAAAACAATTACAACACTTGGCCTTAGTTTGAACACAAGCGGGCATATTACACCCTATTGACCAAAAATTCAATTCTTGTGCTATAATTCGCTTTTAAAAGGGGGAAAATATGAAAAATTACCAGAAGCTGGCAGCGATCTTTGTTACGGTCGTAATTTTGATCTTTTCTTTCCTGATCATCCGTCCGTTTCTTGTTGCGATCCTATCGGCGGCGGCTCTTTCCTATATTTTTTACCCCCTTTATATTAGGATCCATAATGTGATCCCGCAAACATTGCCTGCAAAAAAAATTGCTGCTTTTTTAACATGTTTAATAATTATTTTAATTGTCCTGTTTCCCACGGTAATATTAAGCTTTTTCCTTACAAAAGAGATAAAAGAATGGTATGTTTTTATCCAAACGTCTTATAACGCGAATGGTTTTCCACTGAATAATCTTCCCTTTTATTCAAATTGGGCCGGATTTATTCCACAGATAAAGGAAGTAGGGGTGAATGCCGCCGGTCAGCTTATCTCCGTATTGCAAATTGTCTTAAAAAGCATCCCAAATCTTGTGATCAGCATTCTTGTGACGATCTTTTCAACATATTATTTTCTTGAGAACGCGAAAGGGCTATATAAGATATTTTCAGAGGTCTTGCCATTGCCGGAAGGCAAATATAGGCAGATCTTGAAAAGGTTTGATGACCTAAGCCGAGGGATGATAATTGGCCAAATTTCGGTCGGGATCATACAGGGGATCTTGGCCTATGCGGGATTTGCGTTTTTATCGGTTCCGAATCCGCTCCTTTGGGGGTTCCTTACGGCGTTGATCTCATCTATCCCCTTGCTGGGTGCCGCAATGGTTTGGCTGCCGATCGATATTTATCTTTTTACGATCGCTGTTTCGACCGGTAATTTTTTTAATCCCATAGCCCTTTTAATATATGGGACCTGCGTAATTAGTTTTATCGACAATTTGATAAAACCGAAAATTGTGGGTGATCAAGCGAATATTCATCCGTTGATCGTCTTATTCGGTATTTTGGGAGGCATCCAGCTGTTTGGAATAACCGGGATCATAATTGGTCCTCTTATCCTTGCTCTTTTTGACCTGGTAATTGAAATCTTCAGGGAAGCTGTTTAAATAATGCCGGAACTGCCGGAAGTTGAAACGATCCGCAGAGGAGTTGAACCCCGCGTAATTGGCCGCAAAATTATCGATGTTGAAATAATCGATAAAAGAAATATCAAAGGGATATCCCCGGCCCTATTAAAAAAGAGGCTTCTTGGGGAAAAAGTTGTTTCCGTAAAACGGGAAGCGAAATATCTTTTATTTGAAATGGCTTCCGGTAAATATCTTGTGGTCCACTTAGGCATGACCGGACGTTTATTGTTTAAATCCGATGGTTATGTAAAAGTAATTTTCCATTTTTCCGGAGGAAAAAGCCTTTATTATTCGGATGCCAGGTTATTTGGGAAGATCCGCTTATTCGATAAGCATCCGGAGCTTAAATTAGGACCTGATCCATTATTGAATAGTTTTAAAGTGGCCGATCTAAAAAAGATCCTGGGTCATCGCAACACTTCAGTAAAAGTCCTTCTTCTGGACCAGAAATTGATCGCGGGGATCGGCAATATTTATGCTAATGAAGCATTGTTTCGAGCCGGGATCCATCCGGCGCGGAAGGCAAATACTTTGAGCGACAAAGAAATAATGAAACTACATGACGCGATCCGGAGTACGCTTTCGGATGGTGTGAAATATCGCGGGACTTCGGACAGCTGGTATATCGATGCGGACGGGGAGAAGGGAGCGTTCCAAGATCATTTAAAAGTTTATCGCAAGGGAGAAGAACCCTGCTTAAAATGCAAAACAAAAATTAAGCGTATTGTCATCGGTCAGCGGGGGACGTATTATTGCCCAAGGTGCCAGAAGTGAATAAAATTAAACCATCAAAAATAGTTTGTGTCGGTCTAAATTATATTGACCATGCAAAAGAGCTGAAATTTGATATTCCAAAATATCCGCTTATTTTTTTGAAACCTGTGTCCACCATTATATATAACGGCGACAAGATCGTTTATCCTTCTCAAACCAAAGAGCTTCATTATGAAGCTGAACTTGGCGTAGTTATAAAAGACAAAATAAAGAGTGTAAGCAAAGAGGATGCATTGAAGCATGTTCTAGGCTTTGTTTGTGCCAATGATGTTACCGCCAGGGACCTGCAGAAACTTGATGGGCAATGGACCAGGGCAAAATCGTTCGATACTTTTTGCCCGATCGGGCCAGAAATTGTTAGCGGCATTGATCCGGACAATTTGGGGATCAAGCTCTATCTTAATGGTGAAGTAAAACAATCTTCTAATACGGCTAACATGATCTTTAAAGTAGATCATCTAATTTCCTATATATCCAGCATCATGACCCTTGAGGCGGAAGATATTATTATCACCGGGACCCCTGCGGGAATTGGGCCGATGAAAGTGGGGGATGTGGTCGAAGTTGAGATCGAGGGGATCGGGAGATTATCAAATACGGTTGTTTCTTGAGTTCTTTCCCTCATTTTGCTAACATTATTATATGTCAAAATTCATAGGATATACAAAACGACCAGAGCCAAGGTGGCCTTTTTTTGTTATCCCGCTGATAATTTTTATGGTATTTTTGGCGTTTGCCTATATATTAACGCCGGCGAAACAAAGCGGCGACAGTACGACAACTTCAAGTTCGACATCTACCAGTACAACGCTGACAGAAGAGGCGGCAACAACAACGACAGTTACCAGCATAACAACTACGACTGAAAAAAACGGATCGAAAATGATCTCAGGTAATTTAACTGTTGAAAAGATCGTTTTTGCCAGCGAGATGTCCGGGAGTTTACCTGCGGATGATCTCGGTGAAGGTCCAGTAACGGACGGAAGGATCTATTGCTACAGCAAAATTGTCGGCGATGAGCTGCCGGCGGAAATTTGGCATGTTTGGATTGATCCGAATAATAAAGTCATTGCGGATGTTCATCTGAATGCAAGAAATAACCCTTCGCATCTTTGGAGCTATATAAGTTTATATGGTGAGAGAAAAGGGACGTGGCAAGTCCAAATAAAAGATGCTTCCGAAAAAGTTATTGCCAGCAAAAGTTTTATATATTAACTAAGATACTCTGAACGTATTGCCGTCGCGTGGAAGAACGAGCATTTCCCCCGGTTCGCATTTTGCTCCCGGATTTTCTTTTATAATTGTCTCGCAGGAAATATCGAATTTTGCAGCAACATCATCAAAAGATTTTTCATGTCTGATCTCATAAAAACGAATTGGGGGCGTGAACGAGGTGCCGGAAATGCTCATTTATTTGGTCCTCCACAAGTATTATCGAAGCAAGATCCGCTAAACTTGCACGTCAAAGCATGCTAAAATAAAAATATGCGCCTGTACCTGCCTGCCGGCAGGCAGGGCTCAACTGAATATAGTATCGCGTGCGCCTGTAGCTCAACTGGATAGAGTATTACCCTCCGAAGGTAAGGGTTGTGAGTTCAAATCTCGCCAGGCGCAAATTTTACGATTATGATATAATGTGAAAACAGAAAATGAAAGATAATTTTAATCAACTTAGAATATTAATTCTTTTCGGGGTCGTTGGACTTTCAGTCTTTATCATTATGAAATTTCCGATCACGCTTGGCTTGGATCTGCAGGGCGGGACAAGGCTGGTATTTGAAGGAAAAGAGACCGACAAGGTTAAGATCACCGATGATGCAATGACCGGGGTTGTCGTGGTTATCCGCAATCGAATAGACGCGCTGGGAGTTTCAGAACCTACGATCCAGCGTAAAGGGAAAGACCAGGTTATAGTTGAACTTCCAGGGATAAAAGATCCAGCCAGGGCGCTGAAACTGATTGGCGACACTGCGCTATTGGAATTCGTTGAAGCTGAATGGTCTCCGAATAATCTTAAAAATATCCCGGCGGATAAATTAAAGTCTTTCTATGGGGCCGAAGCAAAGCTCGATGTAGTAATTGAAGAAAAAGATGGAAGAGTCGAGAGCGAGCGGCCGATCATCCTCAAGAAAACGGTTTTAACCGGTGCTGACCTGAAAGGGGCCTATCCCGGGCTTGATCAGTACGGCAATCCAGTGGTTGAAATAGAATTTAATGACAATGGATCAAAGATCTTTGCGGATGTTACTTCGCGGCTGGTTGAAAAACCGATCGCAATTGTTCTGGACCATAAAATTATTTCTGCCCCGAACGTAAGAGAGCCGATCCCTTCCGGGAAGGCGCAAATTAGCGGGAACTTTTCAGCCGAGAACGTGCAAGACCTTGTCATTAAACTTAAAGCCGGGGCTTTGCCTATTCCTGTAAAATTACTTGAAACCCGGATCGTTGGCCCAACGCTGGGGAGAGATTCTATCGACCGGAGCAAAGCAGCCGGGATCATTGGCTTTGCCTTGATCGTGATGTTTATGGTCCTATATTACCGTTTGCCGGGATTTATTGCGGATGTTGCTTTAATGATCTATGTGCCGATGACGCTTGCCGGCCTTTGTTTGTTCCATGCCACGTTGACCCTTCCCGGCATCGCTGGATTTCTCCTTTCGATCGGTATGGCGGTCGACGCAAATGTTATTATTTTTGAAAGATTAAAAGAAGAGATCCGGCTTAAAAAAACCATTAAAAATTCAATTGATGCAGCATTTCAGCGCGCTTTTGCCGCGATCCTTGATTCAAATGTAACGACGGTGATCGCCGCGGCTACATTATTCGCGGTCGGCAGCGGGACGATAAAAGGGTTTGCCATTACGCTTATTGTAGGTATTTTAGCTTCAATGTTCACAGCATTATATTTAACGAGAATGATGCTGGATATGATGGTCGATGCAAAAATTTTAAATAAACCGGAAAGCAAATTAATATATAAATAATATGTTTGATATCATTAAAAAAACAGGTTTGTGGGTCTCGATTTCACTAGTGCTGATAGCTTTGGCGATCTTTGCAATGGCTTTTAACTTTTTTGTCCACGGCAGTGCGATGAACTTCGGGATCGATTTTACCGGCGGAACAATGCTTAATTTAAGATTTGAAAAGCCGGTCTCAGTATCCGATATCCGCGAGGCGATGGATAAATACAAGCTCGGAGAGAGCGTGATCCAAAAATCAGGCGACAATGATTTCTTGATCAGAACTATGCCGATAGAGGAACTGCAGCGAACAAATTTAATTAATGATCTTAGGGAAAAGGCCGGGAGCGTAGAGATCCTTGAAGCAGATATTGTTGGACCGACGATCGGTAAAGAACTTTCAACCCAGGCGCTCTGGGCGCTGCTTATTGCTTCGATCGGGATCATTATTTATGTTTCTATCCGTTTTGAATTTAAATTCGCGGTCGCCGCGCTGCTTGCTCTTTATCACGATGCGATCATTACGACGGGAATAATGGCGCTTATGTGGCGGAGCATTGACGTGACTTTTGTGGCGGCGATCCTAACCATTATGGGATATTCAATTAACGATACGATCGTTATTTTCGACCGGATCCGAGAAAATCTAAGGAAGCCGGATTATGCGAAAAAGAAGTTCGGCGAACTGGTCAACATCAGCATTTGGGAGACGATGGCGCGCTCGATCAACACGGTCTTAACAGTAGTTGTTATGGTTTTATGCCTGCTCTTTTTAGGTGGAGAAACATTAAGAGTGTTTTCAATGACTCTTTTGATCGGTTTTGTGCTTGGGATGTGTTCTTCTATCTTTGTCGCCCCGATCATTCTTGTCGCTTGGCATAAGTGGGAAGCGAAGAGATAATTTTATTAGGCTGACAGGTCGATCGGTGGCAGCAATTTTTCCTCTAATTCCATTATCAATGTTTTATATTCAGTCGGGTCGATCACTGCGCTTAGCGCCCGGCTTAGGTCTGTTGAAAACGGGATAAAATAAAGTCTTAGATCCAATATCGCTTTTTGCAGATCTGCCTCTGTTGCAATTGAGCTTTCTAAAAGCTCTTTTCCTCGCATGACTGCTCTAGTAAATGAAGTGACCCATAGATCAGTTGAATAATGCGAAGAGGCTATAACCCTTATTGACGGATGCTTGGGAGGGGTTTCTGTGATTTCGGCGGATTTTAAGACTCTTACTCCGCGAAAAGATGGGATCCTTCCCTGCAATAGATCGGAAAAATACTTGGCAATTGTTTCCGGCTTCTTTATGGAACCAAATGATATGTTTCTGACATCCAATTTTACCATTGCTTGCGCGATCCCGGATCGGTCAGTGTACCAAATCCCATTATCAAACTTTAATTGATATTTCCCATCACATTGTCGAGCGCTTAATACATGGTGCTCTCTTTTAAATAGTCTTCCGATCGCCATTAATCTCTGGGCGGATTGTTGCACGCTGGTCATTTATGGTCTCCTTTGTATTTACTGTAAATATCTTTCGGATAATAATGTAAATAATTTCAGGCAAAACAGCTATTTTAATGAAATTTATGGAATAAATTGAAGATATATATCTAAGGAAAACATGCAAGTACAATCTAAAGGAACATATTTTGGGCCATTCCTTCTTTCTGAAGGGAGCGTTAGGATCATTAAATTGAATAGGCAATTAGCTAGTTCTGGAGAGATGCAAGGAACGGTGCTAGCAAGCAAAAAGAAAAAGGTCGAAGTCATTCTTTTTGCTAAAAGGGAACAACTTCCAGACGATATCATGCTATGGATCAATAAAGTTGGGAATTTAGACGCGGCATTTGCGCAATATTGCGAGAATATAATGCTTTGTTCTTCTATACGATATAAAAGTTCGGATGGGAGGATCGTTTACGAACGGGGATTTACCTATTCTGTAGAAGTAGGCGAAAATATCGAAGAATTGTCGGATGAAGCACAGGGAAGAGTTGTTGATTATGATGATAAAAGTCCTATCTTTGAGGGAGGGCCAAGGCTTGAGATCTCTTCTCTTGAAAGGACCATATTTGTTAACTTATCTTCCGATATTGAAGGGAAACTTTATGCCGGGCCCGCTTTTTTTTCTGTTATTGCTCACGAAGTTGGTCATCTGAAAAATAATGTTTGGATAAAAAATAAAAACGTTGGCTTGAAAGATTTTGGTCTTGGAGCCAGGGAGTTTTATGCCTTGATGTATGAAAGAAATGCTCTGATCGGGCTCAGAAATGCGGTCAATCCTTCCGGTAAGTATGAAGCCTTGGTTCGCAGTTCTTTAAATGATAGCGTGATCCCGGTTGCGCAAAACCGTGCAGTACAGAGATATGCTGAAATGGGTGCCCATGAATTGGCCTGCTTTTCTTTCCCTCCCGATTTTGATATCAATAATCTAAGGCTCTTCAGGCAATACCCCGTGTCGATGATCGGATAGATATGCTATAATTCCACTCGGAATGCCTCCAAGAAATAACAACAAAAACGGAAAAAAAGAGCAGAATTCGCTTATTGCCTCAAAATATAAACAAGATATTGCCGGAATATTGCTTATTGCCTTTTCGATCATCCTCCTAATGTCTAATTTGTCATCCCAATCGAGCGGGTTTGTCGGTCTTTATATAGTTAAAATGGCGCTCCGTTCGGTCATGGGGGTTGGTGTATACGTACTTCCGTTCTTTATCGCGGCGTACGGAATTATCATGCTGATGCGCCATGAAGTAAAAGAGCTAAGAGTTAGGTTAACCGGACTGCTTATCATGTTTTTTGTATTTGTTTCTTTGATGCAATTTCTTTATCCGGAATATTTTGGAGTAAAATTGAAGCCGGACTTTATCAAGGGAGCAGGCGGGATGATCGGCTACGCGCTAAAATTTGCAATGGAAAAGATCGTCGGAACCGCCGGTTCATATGTGATAATTCTTGCTTTCGGCATTATTGCCGGACTATTACTGTTTAATTTGACCGCCAGAAGTCTTTTAGCTTTTATTTATAATATTTTTAAAATGGAAGATGGAGCTATGGAAAAGCAAACGAAGAAACAGGCTTCCCAGGCGGCCGCGATAAAAGAAGTTGAGAAAGCTGAAAAAGAGATCTCCGGCTATTCGATCCCACTGCCGATCAGCCAGGAGCAGATGCAGCTTCCGCCGGAGCCGGAGCATAAGCCGGTAATTGAATTTCCGCTTCCAAAGTTTGAATCGGATATTGAACCGGGGATCAGCACCAGCAAAGGTAAGGGGACGCTTATTGCTTCGGACGGTCCTCATCAAAGCTATGCGAAATATAAACTTCCGCCGATAGATCTGTTGGATGACCCGTCTCCAAAGGAAAAAAAGCAGTCTGATAAAATGCGGGAGACGACGGAATTAAGAAAAAAACTATTGGAAGAGGCGCTGCATAACTTTGGCGTTGGAGCAAGAGTGGTCTCGATCTTTCAGGGGCCAGCTGTTACCCGTTTTGAGCTCCAACCGGATCCGGGTGTAAAAGTTAGCCGCATTGCGAACTTATCCGACGATATTGCATTGAATTTAGCCGCTCAGGGGGTTCGTATCGAAGCCCCTGTCCCCGGCAAATCGGTTGTTGGCATTGAAGTTCCGAATGCGACCATTAGTCCTGTGCATCTCAAAGAAATTGTTAAAACGAATGAATTTAAAAATAATCCTTCAAAGTTGTTGATCGGGATCGGAAAAGACTTGGCTGGTCTTCCGATCTATGGTGATCTCTCAAAAATGCCCCACTTGCTGATCGCAGGAACGACCGGTTCAGGAAAGAGCGTTGCGATCAACTCAATAATTGTGAGTATCCTTTTGAGAGCCCGTCCGGACGAAGTAAAAATGCTGATGATCGATCCTAAAATGGTCGAGCTATCTATTTATGACGGGATCGCGCATCTGCTGGCTCCGGTCGTAACGGATCCCCGCAGAGCTTCGGTAACATTGAAAGAATGGGTCATTAAAGAGATGGAGCGGCGCTATAAGCTTTTCCATGATGCCAGCGCAAGAAATCTGCAGTCTTATAACCATAAGCTCAAAGATGATGAAGAAAAACTGCCGCATATTGTTGTGATCATCGATGAATTAGCCGACTTGATGATGGTCGCAGCCAATGAAGTTGAAACGGCTATTTGCCGTATCGCTCAATTAGCGCGCGCGACCGGCATCCATTTGGTCGTTGCCACGCAGAGGCCGTCCGTGGATGTCATTACCGGATTAATTAAAGCCAATATCCCTTCGCGCATTGCTTTTGCGGTCGCAACTCAAATTGATTCGCGTGTGATCCTGGATATGTCCGGAGCTGAAAAACTGCTGGGCAGGGGAGATATGCTTTATAATCCGATCGGGGCGATGAAGCCGACGCGTGTTCAGGGATCGTTCTTGACCGATAAAGAGACCGAAAGGATAATTGATCATGTCAGAGAGCAAGCCGAGCCGGAATACTTGGAAGAGATCGTCGATATTCGGGTCATGGATCTTGGTAAAGACGATGATAATGGAAAAGGGAATAGAGATGCATTATTTACCGAAGTAGCGAATTTAATTGTTGAAAGTGGACAGGCCTCGACCTCATATATTCAAAGGAAATTCAGAATTGGATATAATCGCGCTGCACGGATCATGGATGAAATGGAAGCGGTCGGGATCGTAACTCCGCCGGACGGGGAATTAAAGACCAGGAAGGTCCTTGCGAGCAGAGAGATGTTGGCGACCCTGAATAAATAATAATTTATGCAAAAGATCCTATTATTTGCACTGATAACATTTTTATTATGTAGCCTTGATCCATCTGCGGCAAAAACTCCCATGCGCATCATTTCCGGCATGCCGTCAATTACCGAAATTCTTTACGCCATTGGCGCAGAAAAACAGATCGTCGGGGTGACGAATAACTGCAACTATCCGCCGCAAGCAAAAAAGAAAGAAAAGATCGGCGGATTTTTTCTTAATCTTGAAAAGATCATTTCGCTTAAACCTACGCTTATCCTAATGTCTGACGGCGAACAGAGCAGGGATATCGAAAAATTAAAAAAATATGGTTTCAATGTTAAATCTATCAATCCAAAAAATGTGGAGGATGTCTTAAAGAGCATAATTTATATTGGGAAAGAAGTCGGAAAAGAGGGGAGGGCGAATTCTTTGGTTTCCGATCTTAGATACAGGCTAACTCGTGCCAAGCCCAACGCCAGTTTTAAAGATATTGTCAGTAAAAGGCCAAAAGTTTTAGTAATGGTCGGATATAATCCAATTATCGTTGCCGGCGGTAAAACTTTTGTCGATAACATTATCAAGCTTTCCGGCGCGGAAAATATTTGCGGGAGCGATCTGGCCCCTTATCCGCAGATCAGTTTTGAGAAATTAGTTAATGAAGATCCCGAATATTTAATTATTCCCAAAGGGGTGGTTTCCAAAAAAGAGATCGATAATGACGGGAGATGGAAAAAACTTGCCGCCATCCGCTCCGAAAAAATACTATTTATTAACCCTGATATCCTATCGAGGACCGGTCCGAGGGTCGTGGATGCTGTGGAGGAGATCTCGAAGTTCATCTACCGCTGATAACCTTGTGTTTTTGCCGTAATTAAAGTAAAATTATTTTAATATGGCGATCAAGAAAAATGACCAGAAAAGAATAATCATTTTAATATCAGGCTTGATAGCGATAGCTATCCTGGTGATGTTTTTATCCCTGCTTGTAGGCTCGGTCTTTATTTCTCCAAAAGATCTGTGGACGAGCGAAATTCTTTGGCAAGTTAGGCTGCCCAGGGTTTTGCTTGCTGCTTTTGTCGGAATGCTCCTTTCTACTTCCGGCGTTGTCTTGCAGGGAGTTCTTCGCAATCCTTTAGCTGACCCGTATATACTAGGCGTTTCAGCAGGCGGTGCGATCGGCGCTGCAATTTCCATTGTGCTTGGGGCGCAATTTGTTGTGCTGGGGATGAGCTCTGTTCCGGCTATGGCTTTTTTGTTCTCGCTGCTTGCGGTCTATGTTGTCTATCGCCTCTCGCGGATCGGCAAGAAAACTTCGCCTGAAACACTTCTTCTTGCCGGGGTTGCTCTGTCCGCCTTTTGTTCGGCAGTTTTATCTTTGATCGTTATTATTTCTGGCAACCTGCAATCGATCTATTTTTGGCTGCTAGGGAGCCTTTCTTCAGCAAATTGGACAAATGTCTATACGGTAATTCCATACGCGGTAATAGGGCTTGGGATCGCCTACTTTTATTCTAAGGAATTAAATGCACTGCTTCTTGGCGAAGATATGGCGCACACTTTAGGCGTTGAGGTTGAAAAATCAAGGGTTATGTTAATAATTGCCGCCTCCTTTATGTCGGCGGCAGCGGTTTCGGTCTCCGGCTTGGTCGGTTTTGTAGGTTTGATCGTTCCGCATTGGATCCGGATGCTTGTCGGCCCGAATCATCGGATCCTGGTCCCGGTTTCCGCCCTTGCCGGTGCAATTTTTGTGGTCCTCGCGGATACCATTTCAAGGACAATATTTTCTCCAACTGAAATTCCGATCGGAATTGTGATGTCCTTGGCGGGGGCGCCCTTCTTTTTATATCTTTTAAGAAAGCGGAGAATGGAAGGGAAATGACGGTCTTAAAAATTGAAAAATTAGTCTGCGGATATGAGCCTAATAAACCGATCGTAAAAGAGGTCTCTTTTGATGTTGATGAAGGGGCATTTCTCGGAGTAGTAGGGCCAAACGGTTGCGGCAAAACTACGTTATTAAAAGCGATTGCCGGGCTTTTAAAGCCGATGCACGGATCGATCATGCTTGGTAATCATCTTTTAACAAGCATGGATCGCAGAGAGCTTGCTCGGGAGATCGCTTTTGTTCCCCAATTAATGGAACCGGTCAGTGGTTTTTCGGTTGGCGACCTCGTTATGCTGGGAAGGACCCCATATTTTCAGCGGTTTTCCTTTGAAACCGCGGATGACTATGAAGCGGTTCGCTGGGCGATCGAAGAGCTGAATATTGATGGATTGACCGATCGCTCCGTTACCGAGCTTTCAGGTGGAGAATTTCAACGCGTAGCGATCGCTAGGGCTCTGGCGCAGGAACCGCGCCTTTTGATCCTGGATGAGCCTATATCGCATCTGGATCTGCGTTATCAAGTCAATATCTGCAAACTGCTTAAAAAACTGCGGACGCACCGGTCGATCATAGCTACTTTTCATGATCTTAATGTTGCGGCTAGATTTTGTTCGCATTTGATCTTAATGAAGAACGGAAGCATAATCGCGCAGGGACTGCCGAATGAAGTTGTCACCCCCGAAAACATCTGGAAAGCCTATCGGATTAAAGTCTCAGTGAAGAAAGATACCACCAGCCACAAAGCCAAGTATGTTGTGCTGCCTTAGCAGTTCAACTTTCTATTTTCTACTTTCTATTGTCTATTTTTGGGGCGGCCAACGGGAATTGAACCCGTAATAACAGAACCACAATCTGCTGTGATACCACTTCACCATGGCCGCCGCGCTTAAATAATAATAGCAATAATTGAGAGATTATTCCACTTTGATATCGCTGAGGAATTTAGCCGCTTCTTCGGGGACAACTGTATTTATATATATACCCGATCCGAGCTCAAACCCGGCTGCGTGGGAGATCCTGGGAACGATCTTTATGTACCAATGGTAATATTCAAGTTTTCTTTCGTGGCAGGGAGAAGAGACAATAACATAATTATAATCGGGATTATTTAAGCCTTTGTAAAGTTTTGCCAGGGTTGTTCGCATGACGAAAGCAAGTTCTTTGCAGGCTTCCGGTGAAATTTCATCATAAGTCGAGCCATGTTCTTTTGGCAGGACCCAGGTTTCAAAGGGAGACCGGGAGGCAAAAGGTTGGATCACGACAAAGTTCTCGCTTTGTGAAACAACCCTTTCTTTTAGTTTTACCTCTGAAGCTATCATATCGCAGTATACGCAGGTCCCTTTATCATCAAAGTAGCGCATGGCTTCCTCAACGACCTGGCGGATATTTTGTGGGACGATTGGGGCGGCGATGATCTGGGAATGGGGGTGCCTGATCGATGTTCCGGCATTGATCCCGTGATTGCGAAAAATTGTTATCATTTCAAAGTTTGGGTCTTTTGCCAGCGAAATATACCTTTCCCGGTAAGCGAGGAAGATCTCTTCAACCTGGCGCTGTTCCATTGTGGCGATGGTCTGACTGTGGTTGGGCGACTCGATCAGTACTTCATGGTTTCCAATGCCGTTCATTGATAAGAAATAATCCTCGATCTTTCTTCTTTGTGCTTTTCCATCGATAACCAGGGCAGGGTACATATTTGGGATAATTCTAAGCCACCATCCAGGGGTGTTTGGTTCGGTCCCTGCCGGTCGATAGGATAGTATTTCTGGCGGGGTTTTGCTTTCATTTCCCAGGCAGAACGGACAGGTTTCTTCATTTTCGATCAATGCTTCTTGGCTAATGCTCTTGCCTGTGGTGAATTGTTCCGGTCGCTTTGCGCGCTCGGTCGCAATAACTACCCAATCTCTTGTTGCGGGGTTTTGTCTTAATTCCGGCATGGGGATATTATATCAGATTAAATAGCCGGCATGAGGATATTTTATAAAATCTATAATGCTTCTGGCTAAAAAGGTGAATTAGGGAAAATCAAATAATTTATCTACGAGTAATCCTCCTAAAACTGGGTCGAGGGTGATGGCCAATCGGTGTGGGATTGGATCATCATCGAAATTAATTCTTATTACGGATGAGTTTACGCCTACTAAAGAAGCTTCAACAAACTCTCTGTTTGATAAAATATAAGCTCTTTCGGGAGAGCCGGGATTATTAATATGGAGGTTTCCTCCGACTACATCGATTTCAAGATCATCAACCCCTTTAAATGTGTTCTGTGCTGACGTGAGGGCAGTTGAAAACTTGTCTCTATCAAACAAAAAATGGATTAATAATCCTTTCTCAGTACTTTGACTAAAAAACGAAACCGCAATACATGGCCGCAGAACAGGAATAGTAAGTCTATGGGGAGATTCAATTAACGCATTATCATCAACACCAACTTTTGTTTCCCTGATATCTTCCAATCGAACATAATCTTGTTTAAAAATTTGTCGTAAAAAACATATTCCCAATATCCTAGTAAGATCATAATTGGACAGTAATTCTGGCTGTTCCCTTGTTATATTGTGATCTGGTAGAACAACTTTGGTAAGTTGCAATAATTTTTTTCTTGGCAGAATTCGACAGTCTCTTATGCCTCGTGTATAAACAAAAAAATCATTGCTTCTATTTATCATTTCTATTATATTATCGTCAAAAATAGAGGATAATTTCAGGGATTATATTTTCTAAAGGCGGATTTAATCTCTCAAACCTATTATAAAGTAAAATGCGCCATGAAGGACTTGAACCTTCAACAAACAGATTAAGAGTCTGCTGCTCTACCAATTGAGCTAATGGCGCATGTCCGAATATATTATACAATTCAATGGGCGAGAGAGGAATTGAACCTCCACGGTTTTACCCGCTAGATCCTAAGTCTAGTGCGTCTGCCAGTTCCGCCACTCGCCCACTAGAAACGGGCCCGAGAGGAATCGAACCTCCGACCAACGGATTAGAAATCCGTTGCTCTATCCAACTGAGCTACGGGCCCATTTAAGCGATAAAAAGCGGGAGACGAGATTCGAACTCGCGACATCCACCTTGGAAGGGTGGCGCTCTACCAGCTGAGCTACTCCCGCCTATGCTTATAAAATTATACCATGCTAAGAAAAACTTTTGAAATGCAATAAAAAAGGGCTGTAAGAAGTTATCTCACAGCCCTTTAACCAAAACTATTCGAGACTATTTTCTGGTATTTTGTTCGATCCGGTACCAGATCATCAGCATCTCCATCCAGAATCTCATTATAATTAAATAGAATAAGAAGATTAGCGGAGATAAAATCAAGAAAATAATGCCCATTCCGGCATTTCCAAAGAACATCATGACAACAACAATTAAGAGTACGATCCCTAGAATTACCATTCCCAATCCGTAGAGAAATGATATTACGCTTGGGCCAATGAATTCGGAGAATGAAAAATCAAAAAGCTTGTTCAGTAAATTTTTCTTCATATGTCACCCCTTTTGTTTATTAGTTTACATCAAGCTGGTATTCCCAGCTTCGACCTTTTACGGCTAGATATTAGCAGATGAGAAAATCAATAGCAACCGCTATTTTTCAAATGCCCCAATATCAAAAGCCGCTCCTTGCGGGCGAGTTTTCCAATTGATATCCAAGGCTGGAACGCCGGAAGAAGAGCCGGCATCGAGGGCTGGGCTGGCGGCCTGCAAGCTATAATCACTTCGTGCCCCCCAAACAGGGGCCACAAATTTTGGATCGGCAGAAAGATTTCCAGTCCCCAATTCTCCGATCTGGGCTGAAGAATAATTTCTTCTGTTGGCATAAACCTGGACATCTGTTCCGGAGTTGCGATAAAAGAGGTTGTGGTCGGCATTCAGGGTTACTACGTCGCCTGCGTAGACCGATCCGCCGCCGTTAGCGATTATACAATTTCGCATTGTAACAGTAATGGGATATAAAGAGGTCGGGTCATCGTCTGGATACTGGAAATAGACAGAATAATTATTTCTTGATGGATGGTCGTAAACGGTAACATTATTGATCTCAAACTCTGCATTTTGTTTTTGAGGGTGGCCGATCGTTATTCCGGACCAGTAGCCGCTGGGGGACATGTCCCTGTTAAGGGCAAACCCGCTGATCAACGTGTTTTCAACCTTACTTTTGTCTCCCCAAAGTTTTACACCGTCGCAGCGGTTTCCGATAACGTAACAGTTGTGAATATGGGTACTTGGTGTTTTTGTATCTATTCCGTCGCCGTTATTTCCTTCGGCGGTTATATTAAATATCTCGACCGGTCCGAGCCCTGGTTCGATGCCAAACCCATCAGGCCTGGCATATGGGTTATTGGGATTGTCGGCTATCCCCTGATAATATCTTCCGGAATAGGATAGGGTTCCGTCTCTTAGCACAACGTTTTGCCATCCCCCTTGATTTGCGGCTGGCCCGCCCACGGCTCCGAATCCGCAATATTCTATCCGGCAATTTGTAATATACAATCCGTCAATATCTCTGATATCAACCCCGTACATATCGATATGGTGGATATAGATATTTTTTAATATGATCTGATTGATCGTGCCGTTACCACTAGTATAAACACCATTAATTCCATCGCGCGTGTTATCGTTGTTATTGGTAATTTCGAGATTTTCAATTTTAAGATAATTTGCATTAGAGATGTTGATCTGGCAAAGAATATTTCCTCCGCCGGCCAGGGTCGGCATTGTTCCATCTTCGCCTTTTATGATGATCCAATTACTAGCAGTCCCTGAAGGAGGCGTTAAAATATCTTCATCATATGTATCGATGACATAATTTCCTGCACGAATGATCAAAGTATCCCCAGCTTGAAGCTGTCTGGATGCGTATCCGGGGCTGGCCCAAGGATTTGCAAGTGATCCGTTCCCGGTTGAATCATTTCCGGAGGTCGATACATAATATGTGTTCCCGGTTGCGGGCGTGTTTGGTTCCGGCGCTACTATAGAGGTCGTGTAATCAGTCAATTGAGCAGTATTACAACCAAAAAGTCCCAAAATTAAAAAGAGAGATAAAATCAATACGAGGTTTGAAATTGAGAAAACTTTATTGATAGTCATGCAAGCCTTTTAAACTATCGGGGTGAGAGGATTTGAACCTCCGGCCTCCTGGTCCCAAACCAGGCGCTCTACCAAGCTAAGCTACACCCCGAACGCTAGAAATTTTATTATACCTTGATTAGGCATATGCCGCAAGATAAGCCCGATCCAGGTATGTTATAATTTCTTATTATGTATCTAGGTCTTGCGCAGATCAATCCGATCGTCGGCGACTTATCGTCCAATGTGACTAAAATTATTGGCGTTATTGATGAAGCTATCGACCAAAAAGTTGAACTTGTTGTTTTTCCTGAATTAGTGGTTACCGGCTATCCCCCTGAAGATCTGCTGTTAAAACCGCAGTTTATTGCCGATAATTTGGCCGCCCTTGATAAAATTACCAAAGCTTGCAAAGGGATCGCTGCCTATGTTGGATTTGTAGATAAAAAAAACAACAAACTCTATAATGCCGGCGCTTTTATTGTTAACGGGAAGGTCGTTAAAATTTACCACAAAATGAACCTACCGAATTATGCGGTCTTTGATGAGAGAAGATATTTTTCCGAAGGGGATAAGCCGGCGATCGCATACTATAAAGGGGTAAAGATCGGCCTGGGGATCTGCGAAGATCTTTGGATAGAAAAAGCTCCCAACGTAAAAAATGCCAATAAGGGTGCAAAGCTGAACCTATACATAAATGCTTCCCCATATCATCTCGGCAAAATAAATGAACGGGAGAAATTATTAAAAAAGAAAGCAAAAGCTGGAAAAGCATATGTTGCATATGTGAACATGATTGGGGGACAAGACGAGCTTGTTTTTGACGGGGGAAGTATGATGGTCGATCCGAAGGGGAAAGTCATTGCCGCCTGCGACCAATACGAGGAAGAGCTTCTGATCTTTGATCTTTACAAAGATAGAATGGAAAACGAATGGGTTGATGAACATGAAGAGATCTATAAAGCACTTTCGCTCGGAACTCGAGACTATGTCAATAAAAATGGATTTTCTGATGTATTGATCGGTGTTTCCGGCGGGATCGATTCTGCTTTGACCCTTGCGATCGCGGTGGATGCTCTGGGAAAAGAAAAAGTGCATGCTGTTTTTATGCCGTCGGAATATACCGCCCACCAAAGTTATGAAGATGCAAAAAAGATCTGTGCTAATTTAGGCGTAAAGCTGGATGAGATACCGATAAAATACACTTTTTCAACTTATCTGAATAATTTATCTCCGCTTTTTCAGGGAAAGCCGGTCGGGATCGCGGAAGAGAACCTGCAAGCCAGGGTCCGCGGCAATTATTTGATGGCTCTTTCAAATAAATTTGGCTGGCTGGTATTGACGACCGGAAATAAATCAGAGATGTCGACCGGTTATTGCACCTTATATGGCGACATGGCTGGGGGATTTGCGGTATTAAAGGATGTTCCCAAAACGATGGTCTATAAGTTAGTTGAATGGAGAAATAGTGCGAAAGAGGCGATCCCCCAAACTATCATTGATAGGCCGCCGACAGCGGAATTAAAGCCGGACCAAAAAGACCAGGATACTCTTCCGCCTTATGATGTGCTTGATGCAATTATTCAGGCTTATGTTGAAGAGAATAAAAGCTTAAAACAGATCATAGCGCTCGGATTTGATGAAGCGACGGTAAAAAATGTCATTGCCATGATCGATCGTTCAGAGTATAAACGCCGTCAGAGCCCGCCCGGACCAAGGATCACAAAACGGGCTTTTGGGAAAGATTGGCGACTGCCGATAACGAATCATTATAGATAGAATCACAAGCTGGCTATAATTTCTCTTACACTTTGCAGATTAGAATCAATCCCAAACGTTTTTGCATTAACGGTCTTATACACAAAATGTCTTTGGCTGAAGCAGTATCTATCCCATGGGGCGATCTCTTTCCGAAAGATAAATGCCAGAAAATATACAAGGGCAGGGGTGATCTTTAATTGGAAGTAGGTTTTCTTTCCCCAGAAGGCGCATGCTTGTTTGATGAATTCCGCCGCGGAAATGGAAGCATTCCCTAAAACAAGGTTATTCTCTTTTAGATCATTTTTTAGAACGTGATCTACAATAGCTGCGATGTCTTTGGCATGAATATAATGAAACGATGCGTCAACCTTGAAAAATCTTATCAGCCAGGCCCAACTTTTCATCCCAACCAGCCCTTCTGCTGCATGGGAGTAGGGGTGGGTTTTATCCCCGCCAAAGATCCAGGTTGGGAAAATAGTCGTTATCTTGGGATAGATCTTTAATTCAGGCAGTTTTTTGTAAATTTTATATTTGCTTCGAATATAATGCGTCCCGAATTGTTCCGCAGCAGGAACGGCCTGATTATTTTTACCCAAAATGCTGGCGGTGGAAAAATAAATTACCTTCTTGCACCTATTTTCATCAAGTGAACGGAATAGGTTTAAAGTATAGTCATAGTTAAGTTCATTCCCGCCCCATTGCGCCGCTAAATGGACCACATAGTCCATCTCTTTTAAAAGTGCACTGTGTTTTTCGATATGTTCAAGATCATCAATGATCAATTTTACTTTTGGATTATCTTTGTAGTTGAACTTTATTTTGTCCGGGTTGCGAACAAGAAGGTAGAACTCATATTCCGGGTTTTGGGATAAATAGTCAAACAAATAATGTCCGACACAGCCGCTTATTCCCGTGATAAATATTTTGCTCATTTATAAGTGTTTTGACCCTTTGTCGAGATAGTTTTTAACATAATCGGCAACAGACTTTTCAAGGGGCAAAGGATTGAACGCTATTCCGCAATGGTTTAATTTATTTAGGTCGGCTTCCGTAAAATATTGGTATTTTTCTTTCAAGTTCTCCGGCATATCGATGTATTCAATGTTTACCGGTAAATTTAGCGCGGAAAATATCGCACTTGCCAGATCGTTCCAGCTGCGGGCTTTACCCGTCCCAACATTATAAATCCCTTTAACAGAGCCATTTAAATAAAAAGCGTACATTAAATCAACTACGTCTTTTATATAGACGAAATCCCGTTTTTGCTCGCCATTCATATAATCCGGTCGATAGGATTTAAATAATCTGATCTTTCCCTCTTTCTTGATCTGTTCAAAACCTTTTAAAACGACGCTGCGCATATCGCCTTTGTGATACTCGTTTGGTCCAAAAACGTTAAAATATTTAAATCCGACGACTTTGTCGGTTAATTTGTGGTTTAAGAGCCAAAGGTCAAAGAGCTGCTTAGAATTTCCGTACAGATTAAGAGGCTTTAGGGTAAGAATGGATGAATCCGCATCGCTATATCCATTGCTTCCGTCGCCATATGTTGCCGCTGAGCTGGCATAGTAGAACGGGACTTTATTATCCAATGCCCAAATGGCTAGGCTTTTTGTATATTCGTAATTGTTCTTGCTAAGATACGCTTCGTCTGTTTCGGTCGTAGAAGAGCAGGCCCCAATATGGAAGATGGCTTTGGTGTTTTTGTTAAAAAGTCCTTTATTTATTTTTTCAATAAAAGTATCGGCTTCCAGATAGTCTAAAAGGTGTTTGCCTGCTAAGTTTTTGCTTTCTTTTTTTCCGCCAAAGAAATCAACTGCTAGAATATCACTTTCGCCTTCTTGGTTTAATTTCCAGATGAAGTCACTGCCGATAAAACCGGCGGCTCCGGTAACAACAATGCTCATATGATCTCTTTTCCCGTTGTGGTCATGACCAATTTGCCGTGTTTTACTCCTTTTGAGGAGATCAGGCGGTCGGCGATCTCTTTTACTCTTTTACTTTTTCCTTTTAGGGCCAGTATCTCCAAACAATTATGGGCATCCAAATGAATATGAGTGGTTGATAAGATCTCTTTGTGGAAGTGATGCTGCATATCCGTTAACTTCTTGGAAAGCTCATGCATTTCATGATCGTAAACCAGGGTGACCGTGCCGACCACATCGATGGAGGTGTTTCCCCATTCTTCCTCAACGAGATTGTCTCTTACAAAGTCCCGGATAGCCTCGGAGCGGTTGGGATAGTTCTTTTCAGCGACATAATTATCCAGCTTTTCGAGAAGCTTTTTCTCCATCGATACGCCAAACCGTAGAAGTTGTTCTTTCTGGTGGTGCATTATCCGGGAAATAGTTCTTGTTCAATTAATGAGCACAGGATATGGCCGATAGTAATATGGCTTTCCTGGATGTGGGGAGTATTTGTTGAGGGGATAACAACTGAAATATCCGATAAATTGGTAATTGTCCCTCCGCCGTTGCCTAAAAGACCGATAGTTTTACAGCCCATCTCTTTGGCTTTTTTAAAGCCCTCTAGAACATTTTTAGAGTTTCCGGAGGTTGAGATGCCAAGCGCGATATCGCCTTTTTGAGCAAGCCCTTCGATCTGCCGTGCGAAAATAATATCGAAGCTATAATCGTTCCCAAGGCAGGTTAAGATCGAACTATCGGTTGTGAGAGCCATCGCGGGAAGGGCTTTTCTCTCTTTTTTAAACCGTCCGATGAGTTCGGCCGCCAGGTGCTGGGCATCCGCTGCGGATCCGCCATTGCCGAAAAAGAAGATCTTATTTCCGCCCCGCAGCGCTTCGATCATTATATTTGCGGCAAGCTCGATCTGAGGTACAAGTTTGTTCAATACTTCGGTCTTTGTTTTTATGCTTTCTTTTAGTTCACTTTCTATACGATTACGCATTTAATAACTCCTGTTTGTAATAAATTATAACATATTAGAAACGATCCAGTTTGATAACTCTTTTATCCCTTCACCTGTCTTACTTGATACCTTAAAGAGCGGGGCAGTTTCATTCGTTAATTTTGTCCCTTTAATAAAAGAAGCAAGATCAAAATCAGAATGGATCATATAATCAATTTTGTTCAGAACGATCGCATGCGCTTTTTGGTAGATGCCGGGGTATTTTACCGGCTTATCATCGCCTTCCGGCACGCTTGATAACACGATCCGGATATTTTCCCCAAGATCAAACTCGGTGGGGCAGATAAGATTGCCGATATTCTCGATAAATAGTATTCCAGGGCCGGATATTCCGAGTTGATCAATGGCTTTATTTATCATTGATGCCGTCAGATGACAGCCGCCTGAAGTATTGATCTGGAAGGCTGGCCAGCCGAGAGATATTATTTTGTCGGTATCAACAGAGGAGGCAACGTCGCCTTCAATGACGCCGGCTTTAAGTTCTTTTGGAAGGGACTTCAAAAGCGCAATGATCAGGCTGGTTTTTCCTGCTCCGGGGGAAGCCATCATATTTATCGCAAAGAGGTTTAATTTTTTTAACTTCTCTCTTACCTTTTGCGCTTCCGTGTTGTTTTCGGTTAATATTGGATCATTAAGCTTAATTTCCATCATCAACCTCTATACTAATAATTTTCATTCCATCTCCGCCTTTCAAGTTTAGCTGGCTGCCGCATTTGGGGCAGGCGACAATGATCTTTTTTGAACCATCGAAGTTTTCCTGAAAGGAGCATTTTTTACAGGATAGGATTGCCGGGTCAATATTTATTTCTAGTTTAGTGTCTGAAGCGGGAGTGTTTTTTTTAAGCTCATTAAAACAGGTGAGCAGACACTCTTTTTCGATCCCAGTAAATACTCCGGCAGAGAAAATAATTTTGGTTATCT
>Ga0172379_10004031_pt1 | contig 22365 bp, 30 predicted proteins | sample GrowelOW334metaG_FD_119756 | JGI IMG/M metagenome (GOLD analysis project Ga0172379, IMG submission 119756) | Groundwater microbial communities from an aquifer near a municipal landfill in Southern Ontario, Canada - Groundwater well OW334 metaG | ecosystem: Environmental > Aquatic > Deep... | reverse complement strand
GATTGGACAAGAAGCAAAAAAACAGATGGAAAAAGCCGGAGAATATCCTGATGTAATTATAGGCTGCGTGGGCGGAGGCAGTAACTTTGCCGGAATTGCCTTTCCGTTCATGGCAGATAAATTAAAGAATAAAAATAAAACCAGATTTGTTGGTGTTGAGCCGTCCTCTTGTGCGTCGTTAACTAAAGGCAAATATGAGTACGATTTTGGTGATACAGCCCAAATGACCCCTTTATTTAAAATGTATACGATGGGAAGCGGCTATGTTCCCTCGCCGATTCACGCAGGAGGCCTTAGATATCACGGCATGTCTCCCCAAGTTTCGTTTTTGTATAACGAGAAATTAATGGAAGCAGTTGCCTATGATCAAGGTCCGGTTTTCCAGGCCGGCGTTGATTTTGCTCGTTGTGAAGGAATCATCCCCGCCCCCGAATCATCCCACGCAATTAAAGCAGCCATGGACGAGGCAATTAAGGCAAGAAAAGAGGGGAAGAAAAAAGTAATCCTTTTTAATCTCTCCGGCCACGGGTTGCTTGACCTAAACGGTTATGACAAATTTTTGCATAATAAGTTATAATTTATTAATATGAAAAAACGAATTTTGACTGGAGATACACCGACTGGAAGATTGCATATCGGTCATTATGTTGGATCACTCGAAAATAGAATAAAACTTCAACATGAATATGACACATATATTATTTTGGCTAATGTTCATGCTTACGCTAATTATTATCAAAACTCTGAACGCATAAACAACGATGTTTATAACGTTTTTCTGGATAATTTGGCCGTAGGAATTGATCCAAATATAGCAACAATTTTTTTAGAGTCAGGAATACCGGAACTTTTTGAACTTTATAGTTTTTTTCTGACCATGGTTAAACATTCAAGAGTTATTAGAAATCCTTCCGTAAAAGATGAAGTTATATATAAAAAATTGGATCCATCAATAGCGTTTATTGTCTATCCAATATTGCAAGCTGCTGATATCTTGGGATTTAATGCTGATTTGGTTCCGGTTGGAGAAGATCAATTGCCGGTCGTTGAACAAACCCGAGAAATAGCACGAGACTTTAATAAAACTTATGGAGAAACTTTTGTTGTTCCGGAAGGCAAAGTCGGGCGGATTAAGAGACTCGTTGGAACTGATGGAAAATTGAAAATGAGCAAAAGCGGGGATAATGCAATTCTTCTTTCTGACAACGAAGATAATCTTAAGAAAAAAGTCATGAAAATATTTACCGATCCCAACAGAATTCATGCAACCGATCCAGGTAAAGTTGAAGGTAACCCAGTTTTTATATATCACGATGCTTTCAATCCTAATAAAGAAGAAGTTGCAGATCTAAAATCCCGCTATCTTGCCGGTAAAGTTCGGGATGTAGAAGTTAAAGAAAAATTATTTATCGCTTTGAATAATTTTCTTAAACCAATCCGAGAAAAAAGAAAATATTTTGAAGATCGCCCGCAAATTGCAAAAGAAATTTTAATTGAAGGAACTAAAAAGGCTAGAAAAGTAGTCATTGAGACTGTAGAAAAATTTAGGAAAAAAATCAAATTAAACAGTCTTATTCAATAAATAAACGGAATAAATTTTTTTGTCGTTTTTTTATATTCAATATATTTCTTGCCAAAATGTTTAGTCAAAAGCTTTTCTTCCCTTTTAGCAAAAATCTCAATGGCAAATAAAATAAAAATAAAACAAACTATAAATGTATAACTACCGGAAACGATCAATGCGCCTGTTGGCATTATAAGAAGAGCTCCATAAATTGGATGACGTACGTATTTATAAATACCGTTAGTAATTAGTTCATGATTTTTTTTGATCTGATATTCATAAGACTCCGTCCAATTATCTGCTAATTTTTTTCTAGCCGAAATTGCCTGAGAAAAACTTAAGATAACTAATATAAAACCGATTGTTACAAATAAAAAATTATTAAATGGGAATAAAACATATCCAAATAAATTTACAACAACATAAGCACCTAACAAAGTAACCCACATTGACTCAGCTGTTCTTTTAGTAAAGTCAATTTTTGGCTTATTTAACATTGCTTTCTTTGCTGTCAAATACCAATATAATCGCCAGATAATGAGTAAAACTAAAGTTGCAACTCGAAGTGTTAAATCAATATTCATAGTTTTAATTATATCAATTTTTTTCCTCTTGAAATTAAAAATGTAATATATTATTCTTATGGTGAACGAAAGTTCATGAAATAAATTATGGATATACCTCTTGCCGAACAGCTTCGACCGCAATCACTTGATGAGTTTGTCGGACAGGAACATTTGGTGGGAAAAGGCAAACCGATCCGCCGGATGATTGAAAATAAAAAAGTCATCTCGATGGTCTTTTGGGGACCACCGGGAACCGGTAAAACAACTCTTGCAAGAATAATCGCGAAATATATCGAAGCAAACTTTGTTCCCTTTTCCGCTGTCGCCGGTGGCGGAGTTGCTGAAGTCCGCAAAATTATTGTCGAAGCAAAAAAGAATTACGGATTATTTCAAAAAACGACCGTCTTATTTGTCGATGAAATCCACCGTTTTAACAAAGCCCAACAAGACGCGTTTTTGCCTTACGTTGAAGACGGAACTATAACTTTGATTGGGGCAACAACAGAAAACCCCGGCTTTGAAGTGATCGCTCCTTTAGTATCCCGCAGCCAGATCTATGTTTTGTATTCGTTGACAGAAGAAGAAATCACGACAATTGTTAAACGGGCAATTAAATTTTTTCCGAAACATAAATTCGATAAACAAGCTGTTGAACATATTATAAAAAATTCAAACGGTGACGGAAGAACGGCAATCAACGCTGTTGAACTTTCCGCCTCTCTTTCAAAAAAAATCACTCTAAAGGTGGCTGAAGAAGCCGTACAGCGGAAAGCAATTTTTTATGATAAAAAAGGCGACTGGCATTATGACACTATTTCCGCCTTTATTAAATCGATGAGAGGAAGCAACCCTGATGCCACTTTACATTATTTGGCAAGAATGATCAAAGCAGGCGAAGACCCGATCTTTATTGCCCGACGCCTAGTAATCTTTGCCTCCGAAGATATCGGCAACGCTCAACCAACTGCGTTAGTTTTGGCAACAACGGCCATGCAGGCCTGCCATATGATCGGATGGCCGGAAGCAGGATTAATTTTAGCTCAAACTGCCACCTATCTTGCTACCTCAAAAAAATCGATTGCCTCAACCAACGGAATTATGGCAGCTATGGGAGATATTGATGAAAAAAATCTTGACCCGATTCCGCTTCATCTACGAAACGCTCCCAATAAACTGATGAGATCGCTTGGTTTTGGCCAAGGTCATGTCCGTTATCCATGGAAAGTTGAGCGTGAAACAGGTAGAAAAATTATCCAGGAGTACATGCCGAAAAACCTCAAAGGCAAGAAATATTATGTCGTTGATTGGAAATAATTTAAAATCTCTTCTATAAGCTCGGTTAATTTTTTATCCGGAAAATAACAATTAAGTTTGTTTTTTATTTCAGATGATATGTTAATTATTTCATTTTTAATCTCACCTTCTATTTCATATTTATGTAAGGTTTGTTTATACCAAATTAATTCCCTTTTATTAAAATCCGATTTACCAAAAAATGAATAAAAATGTTTTTTTTCTTCATCGTTTGATTTTTCCAAAAATTTTCTGATAATTAATGTATTTTTTCCCTCTTTTATGTCAGAGTCCGTCGGTTTACCTAAAGATTTTTCATCTGCAAACGTTCCATCTAAATCATCCTTAATTTGAAATAAAACACCAGTTTCTCTTAAAACTTCTTCCCATTTTTTTATTTCTTTTTTATCTATATTAGCTAAATTGAGAGCAATAACTGCTGGCTTAACAAAGGAATATCTTGCTGTCTTAAGTTCCATGATTTTATCAACATCTTCGATCTTAATTGTGTCTAAATACTCACCAATCAAAAGCTCCTGTTTAAACTCATTATATAAGTCGATAATCTTATGCTCTTTTATTTGTTCAGTGAATATTTCATCCGCCAACATGAGAGCCAAATCACCTGCAAGAATTGCCGTTGATAGATTATATTTTTTGTGAACGGTCTGTTCCCCCCTTCTTAAATCTGAATTGTCAATGATATCATCATGAATTAATGCAAAACTATGAAACAGTTCAAAAATAAATGAAAGTTTCAATGCTTTTGCTGAGTTTTGGGAAGAGTAACTTAAAAAAGCATAGTAAAAAATTGCCGGTCTTAATCGTTTGCCGCCATTATTAACAAACTCCCTTATTATTTTTAATAAATCACTTCCTTTTTTATCTATCTTTTCCGCTAACTTTATCTTTTCGTCAAAATAGATATTTATTTCTTTATCAAATGATTTTTTAAAATCTAAGAATAATTTCATTTACCAAATCGCCTTTGACGATCAGAATAATTTTTAACGGCTTTTTCTAATTCTTTCGCACTAAAGTCGGGAAAATAAAGATCGGAAAAATAAAGCTCACTATATTCGCTTTGCCAAAGCATAAAACCAGAAAGTCTTTTTTCACCGCCAGTTCTAATAATTAAATCAGGGTCAGGAATTCCTGCTGTATCTAAATAATTACCAAGGTTTTCTTTAGTCAAATTCTTACCTTTTTTTATTGCTCTAATAATTTCGTCCCTTCCCCCGTAATTCAATCCTAAAATTATGGTCATTTTCTCGTTTTCTTCAGTATCTTTTGTGATTTTAGAAATTTCTTTCTGGAGATCTTCTGGTAAAGAGGTTAGGTCACCAATCGTCTTAAATCTTACCTGCTTTTTTTTAAATTCCTTTAACTTGTTTTTCAAAAAAAATCTTATTAGATCAAACAAATTATTTAGCTCTTCCTTACTTCTTCCAGTTAGATTTTCTGTCGATAGTGCCCAAAATGTAAAATATTTTATTCCTAGTCTTTCTAATTCATCGGTTAAATTCGGTAAAGTGGTTTGAGCTGCGTAACGATGTCCCTCAACCGCCGGTTTTCCCCTTTCTTTTGCCCAACGGCGGTTGCCATCAGGAATGATTGCAATGTGACTGGGTAAATATTTTTGATTATCCATAATTTAAAACAAATGTTTTTCTGTTAACCTTGCCCCGACTGACGGTTGATTAATTATAATATTTTTAACTGTTTTTATATCTTTTAGCTTTTTAACCAACGCCTCTGAGTTTTTTTCTTCAACAATTAAATGGATATCTTGTCCGGTATTTAAGGTAAAATAAACTTCCAAGCCTTCGCTTCTCCATTTTTTAACTAACATCATTAATTCCAAAGATGCCGGTCGTAAATAGATAAGTGACGGCGTTGAAGTTAACATAATTGCATGAAGTTCTAATGCTTCTTCTTCAATTATTTTTCCAAATTCAGTAAAATTTTTTGTTTCCAAAGCTTTTTTAAATCGAATTATTTTTTCATTTATGTTATCTAATCTTGTTTGAAAGAATGGACTACTTGAGGCAAATTTTTGACCATCGGTTGATGAGATTTCTTTTTTGTCTGTGCTTACAATTGCCACAACGTCACAAATTTTCCAATATTCTGGAGGGTAGATTGATTTGGCCCCTTCCTCTATCCATTCAACAAATCCGTCGGGAATGGAACGACAGGAGGACCCTGAACCCTGGCGAGACAAAATTGAAAGCTCCCGTTCTTTTAAATTCAAACCGGCTGCTTTTGTTGCTGCAAGCGTTAACGCGGAAAAACCGGAAGCGGAAGACGACAAACCAGTTCCGTCGGGAAAGTTATTTTTTGAAACAACTTTTGCTTTTAGAAGAATATTGGCTTTTTTTCTAATCAAATTTAAAAGTTCTATTACACGGTTTGACTGTTTGGGATTATTTTGACCGTTAATAATCACTAAGTCTTCTTTAAATTCCGGATTAAATTCTACCGTTGTTGTTGTCAGTAAATTACTTAAGTTCATGGAGATACTACTATTTTCGGGAAGTTTTAATCGCTCATCTTTTTTTCCCCAATATTTGATAAAGGCAATGTTTGATGGTGCGATTGCAGTCGCTTTCATATATTAAATTTAACGTTTAATATTTCTCCTCCAACTTTAATTATAGATGACTCAACATCTTTTCTTTTATTTTCAGGAATTAATGCAATCATGCAGTCTCCCCCGCCGGCGCCGGATAGTTTTGCCCCGAACGCTCCGGCATCATTTGCGGCTAAACACATTCTATCCAGTTTTTCCGTACTGACTCCCAACTCCAGTAGTAGCTTATGATTTTGATTCATCAACTCTCCTGTTTTATTCCAATCTCCATTAATTAAAGTTATTTTTGCTTTATCAACAATTTTTTTTATGTCTTCAAAAATCTTAAAATTAGGTTTTAAATTTTTTACTAATTTTGTCGTGCTAGCTTTCGTTCCAGAATACCCGATGACCAAAGGAATTTCTTTAACTAACAATGGTTCAATTACTTTGCCGCCGGTAACAAAATACAATGTTCCTCCAAAAGTAGCTGCGGCAACATCAAAACCCGATCCAACCCCTTGAATATTAAGCGTAACTTTATAACCCAAATCAAAAACTTCTTTTTTGGATATTTTAATTTTATAAAGTTTGCTTAAAGCCAAAATCGTGGCAACGGTTACTGCGGAAGATGATCCAAAACCATATTGTGAAGAAAAATCACTATATGTTTTAATCAATAATTTATTTTCTACTTTATATTTTTCACAAAACAATTTCACTGTTTCCTCAACAAAACGATTATCTTTAACTTGCGGATTATCTATATTTAACTGACTCGAAATTTTTTCTATTTCAACATAAACTCTTGGCGAAACGGCCGTCACAATACAAGGATAGTTATAAACAACCGCATGTTCGCCAAAAAGCATTAATTTTCCTGGGGCTGATGTTTTAACTGTCATATTCTTTTTAAACCCTGATAGTCCGGCATAAACTGATAATATTTTATTTTATTAGTTTTTAAAAAATCTTTTAATCCTATTTTGTTTCCTGCAAAAAACAAGATAAATCCGGAACCTGTTTTCAACCCACCGGCTCCAGTAACTTTACCTGACCCAAATTTATTAAAATCCTCAAGAAGTTTTTTAGTTTTTTCCGAAACCACTCCAATTTCTTCCAATAGTTTCTCATTGATAACTATGCTTTCTTTTAACTGTTCAATATTCTCCTTCTCAATCGCCTTTAACATTTTTTTTGTTTCAATTTCAATTTTGTTAAAAATGATTTTTGTTGGCTTGACTAATTCAACCGATTCAACTAATTTAACCATTTCCCCAGTCGACTCTTTTGGCTGACCACTATCGATTAATAATAATTTTTCTTCAAAACTTTCAGGAATTTTATAATTTAAATTAGTTAATTGGATTCTTTTTTTATATAGAATTAATCCACCAAAACAAACTGCAGAATTATCAACACCTGATGGATTTTGATGAAAATGTTTTTCAACTTGGAATGCAAGATTGTTCACGGTTTCTTTTTCAAACTTTAGTCCGGTATAAAATTCCAAAAAAGAAGCAACTGCTGTTACCGATAAAGCAGCCGATGATCCTAAGCCCCGACCAACGGGAATCTCTGACTCAATCTTAAAGTCGAACATCTTATCTTTAAAAATAATTTTTTCTTTTTCTAAATACTTTTTTACTTTTGAAGAGATCAATAAGATATTTTTATCTTTAGTCTTTACTTCGCTTTCAAAAAGATCGAATTTGAGCCGGAGATTTATAGCGGACACAAGCGCGGGTTTGCCATAGACGACGGCGTGTTCTCCTGACAATATGACTTTTGCCGGTGCCGAATAAGAAATCTTCATAAAGGTTTGAATTTTACTCCATAAGCAATTACTCCGTCTGATGATGACGCCCGGACTTTACGCAGAATTGAAATAACTTCGCTTCCGGTCTTTAAATCTTCCTTTTCATAGTCAACCAATTGCCCGTATATTTTTTCCTTATTTCCAAATAATTCAACTAATACCACCGGATAAGGTGCATATTTTTTAAAATCGCTTCCCGGAGTAAAGATTTTCGTCCAAGCAACGACCCGGCCTTTTTTACCGATTAATTTCCTTATCTCTTTTTGTCTCCTCCAAATTTTTACTGGTGAAATCATATTAAACGCCTAAAATTGTAACCACTGCTGTACCTCCCGATCCGCCGACATTGTGGGCCAGCCCATACTTAACATTTTTTACCTGTCTTTTTTCCGCCTGACCGGTTAACTGTAAAAAAATTTCTCCTATCTGTTTTATTCCTGTTGCTCCGACCGGATGCCCTGCTGCTTTTAAACCTCCTGAAGTATTAACGATCAAACTTCCTCCGTTACCAAACATTGTTGATTGTTCTACGATGTTTTTTCCACCGGCACCTTTTTTCCAGAATCCTAAGTCTTCCATTGCCAAAATCTCGGCGATAGAAAAACAGTCGTGAACTTCAGCCACATTTATATCGGTCCGATCAATTTTCGCGTTTTTAAACGCGTTATTGGCTGCAATTTTCGTTGCCAAAATTTCGTCAATGTTTTTTCTTTCCTTTAAAGAAATCGTGTCGGTTGCCACTTCCGAAGCTAAAACCGATACTTTGTATTTTTGTTTTTTTAGCAAATCAAGATTATTGGTCATAATTACTGCTGAAGCGCCGTCTGATATTGGTGAAGAGTCGAGAACCTTTAACGGATAGGCTACATAAGCGCTTTTTAAAACATCTTCGACAGTGATTTTTCTCCTGAACTGAGCCTTATCATTTAAGCTCCCGTGAAAATGATTTTTTACGGAAACATAGGCTAAATTTTTCTCTGAATAGGAATATTTTTCTAAATAATAGTTGGCGATCATTGCATAAAGTCCCGAAAAAGTTAATCCCGCCTCCTGTTCTTCTCCTGAAGCGGCCGCTGATAACCCTGTAATTGCCTCTTCCGGAGAATAATCGGTCATTTTTTCGGCTCCGATCACCAAAACATTTTTATTGCGGTTAGCATCTAAATAGCTTTTAGCCAGATTAAAAGCAGCTCCGCCTGAAGCACAGGCTGCCTCAGCTCTGAAAATCGGGATATTGACTTTTAAAATTTCTGCAATTTTTGACGGTGAATGAAGATTGTTTTCCAAAACTCCAGCGAGCATATTACCGAAAAAAATTGCGTCAATTTGTTTGTTTGTCAAATTAGCTTGTTTTAAAACCCCCGTAATCGCCTCTTCAACCAAATCAAAAAGTGATTTGTCCCACAGTTCGCCGAATTTTGTTGTGTAATATCCTGTTATATAGTTCATATCATCTCCATTGCCTTTAAATAAGCCGGATAATTTATATATTTTTTATTTTCAACAAGCGTCTTAAATTTTTTTCTTCTTTTATCCAGATTTTTGGTAACTTTTAAGACAAAACTGTCACTCCCGGCTCCAGATCCATATGAACAAAGAAAGATCAGATCTCCTGTCTTTGCTTTTTCCAAAACCGGCATCAGACCCATTAGTGCGGACGCTGAATAAGAATTACCAAGATAGTTGACGACCAACGAATCTTGAATTTGAGAATGGGTAAAACCTAATGAACCGGCAACCTGAATGGGAAATTTTCCATTAGGCATATGAAAAACTCCGAAAGCAAAATCAGCAGGTTTTAAACCGGTTTTTTTAAATAAACTTTTGGATGACGCTTCAATATGGTAAAAATATGAGGGCTTACCGCTGAACCTTCCTCCATGGGACGGATAACGGATTCCTTCCCTACGCCAAAAATCGGGAGTATCTGAAGAAAAAGATTCCATATCTATGATTTCTAAAATGAGATCGTCTTTTCCCAAAAGTAGCGAAACCGATCCTGAAGCAGCTGTATATTCCAATGTGTCGTGGGTTTTACCCATACCTTTGTCAGAACCTGTCACCAACGCATAATTAGTGTAACCGGATTTGATTAAAGCTTGAGCGGAAATAATTGCTCCTGTGGCGGCTTTGCAGGCAAATTCCGTATCATAGGCCAAATAATTTTTTTCAATTCCTAAAAATTCCGCCAATATTGTCGAGGCGGGGTTAACAGCGTAAGGATGAGTCTCAGAACCAAACAAAACTGCTTTGATCTGGCTTTTATCTATCTTTACTTCTGATAAAGCCGAAGAGGCAGATTCAAAAGCCATTGTCAGAGAATCTTCATCAACTCCGGCAACTGCCTTTTCAGTTATTAATAAAGATTTTTTGACATCCTCATAGTTTTTTCCCCAAACATTGGCAATCTCTTCAGTTTTGATCCTGTATTTGGGAACGTAAAAACCGTATGAAACAATACCGACCATAAAATTTATTAATTAAAAATTCTTAACGTCCTAGCTTCTGATGTGTTTCTGCCAAGCTTCCTTCTGAAAGTGAAGCTAATAAGGAGATTTCTCCGGCTAAAACCGCTCCTCCCAATACTTCTGCAAGTTCCATTGAACTTTTTGCGCCGATGATTGATAAAGCTTCCTGTTTTGTTTTGAGTTTAGTTCCACCTCCGACGGTACCGATCATGACCGCCGGCAAATAAACTGAGATGTACAAATCTCCGTTCTTTAGAACTTTACTTGTCGTCATTCCCATGCTCCCCTCAACCACATGAGCTAAATCCTGGCCGGTGGCAGCGTAAAAAGCAGCGACAATATTGGCAAAATGGGCATTAAATCCCAAAGATCCACTCATAGCTGATCCGATCATGCATTTAGCCAACCAAACCTCAAAAAATTTCTCCGGAGTCGTTTTCAGGGTTTCTTTAACAACTTCTTTTTTCAAAACAACTTCAGTTGAAACTTTTTTACCCCGACCGGCAATAAAATTCAACCAAGCAGGTTTTTTATCAATACAAAAATTGCCGCTGACTGTCAGACATTGAATATCGGTATTATTTTGAATGAATTGAGAAATTTTTTCCGTTGCGATCGTCGCCATATTCATTCCCATTGCATCCTGAGTGTCAAAATAGAATCTCACATAAACATAAGTGCCGACAATTCTTGTTCCTAATTTTTTTAATTTTAGATGTGAGGATGTTTTCTCCGCTTCCTTTTTAATAAGATCAAAATTTTCATCCAACCATTTTTTAAATTTAAAACTTTCTGAAAGACTGGATGTTTCAAAAACCGGTCCCCGTGTTACACCAACGTTTTCAACAAATGATGTAGCTCCTCCAGAAAGATTAATCGCTTTAAACCCCCTACTAACCGAAGCCACCAATGCCCCCTCTGTTGTTGCCAACGGAAGATAATATTGTTTTTGGCCGATCTTCAAAGGACCCGCAACTCCTAAGGGCAGAATTGTTGATCCGATTAAGTTTTCACAATGGATTGTTTTTTCATCATCAACGTGGGCTTTAGTAACATTATCTAACTTTATTTTTAATTCTTTTTCCAAAAAGGACCGTCTTTCTCTTGTTGTTTTAAAATCTTTGAGGGTCATAAGTATATTAGTCGGGTTAAAATTAATAATCATTTGATTTATATAGTATAATTTCTCTTATGGATTATTATAAAAAAGAGTTATTTCTCGCTGAAGTTGATAAAAATGACAATATTATTGGAAAAATAGAAAAATGGAAGGCACATAAAGAAGGAATGCTTCATCGTGGATTTACCACCATATTTACCTATCAAAATCATATTGTTCTTCAACACCGAAAGCATCCTATTTTTGACGGATATTTTGACTTAACTTTCTCTTCTCACCAAGTTTATATTAATGAAAAATTGCAAACCGATTTGGAAGCAATTTATGAAGCTTTAAAAAGAGAATGGAATATTGACAAAGCAGGATTGGTAGAGGAGCCAAAATTTTTAGATAAATTTTATTATGATAAAGCAAAAGACCCTAAAAGCGTTTTTAGCGAACATGAAATTGATTATATTTATCAAACAGAATTAAAAAGCCTCCCAACTCCCAATCCCGACTACGCCTATGGATTTGAGTTGGTTAGTAAAGAAGAAATTAATAAATACAAAATTGCTCCGTGGGTAAATGAAATCGTTAAAATGATTAAATAAACGGAATCCGAAAAAACCTGAAGTGGTATAGAAGTATTGAGTAAGGAACAAACCAAATCAAATATAAGATCATCATGTAAATTATTCTGAAAAAATTCTGCTTCGAAGAAAATCTAATAGCCAGATATGTCAAAATCAACTTCCAGATTAAAATACTTAATGAATAAGCAGTAAAAAATATACTAAATCCTTTTCCCAAAATTGAAAAAGATCTTGGCGGTGTGATGAATATATAAAGAATTGAAGTTGTTAAAAACCAAACTAAGGTCGGCAGAAGTGAATAGGAAAAGGTAAGAAGAAAACTGCGGAAAGTAATTTCTTTTTTGTTTTTGCTGAATATTCTGGATAAAAAATAGAAGAATAATATAGTTAATAAAAAATTAATGATAAATAATAGATATATCAGTGTTGCCGGATAAACTTTATCCCGGAGATAATACACAAACTTAAAATATAGAAAAATTATTCCGATTATAATCGCTGGTTGATAATAATCTTTTTCTAAATTAATCTTTCTCATTGTCTTATACGGATTCAAAATCAAGCCAACAAAACGGTTGAAGATTAATAAAAATGAAGATAATAAATTCACCAGTATTTTCTTAAAATCCATATTGCAGAACGGTGACCAATTTAATCAAAAATCTCCCGAGTATAAAATACAAAAAAAATGAAATAAATAAGGAAATTGGAATTATATATATAAACGGGACAACTTTTAAATAAGCGGTGATTTTTCGAAAATAATTTGTCAAAAAACCGGCACCCAGATCATTTGGTTCGACAAAAAATACTTCATTTAATTTTTGTTTCATTCTTAAGCTTATTCTATTCATATTTCGTTTTTAAATACTTTAACAAAACTTTTTCTGGCCCTAAACAGTAAACTTTCCGTTGCCTTAAAATTCATCTTTAGTTTCTCCGAAATTTCTTTAATTCTAATACCATCTATGTACCTTAGTCGTAATATTAGCTGATAATCATTCGGAAGAGAGTCAATTACCTTAGATATTTTCGTTTCCAATTCTTTTTTATCAATCTCTTCGTCAATAAAAACTACTTTCAAGCTTTCAACAATAAATGACGGGATCCGGGAGAAAAGAATATTTTTTATTTTTTTCTTTCTTATCTGATCAACTACCTTATGTTTGGCGATTGAAAACAAAAAAGTCTTTATCGAAGACTGAAAACGGAAGTCGCGGAGAGCTTCAATAAAATCGATAAAAATATCCTGGGTTAATTCTTCGGCTAACTGATAGTTATTAATTTGAGACCGGACAAACTTAAAGATTGAAGGCTGATATTTTTTGTAAACAAAAAAAAGGGCCTTTTCATCCTTTTTAATTATTTTTTCTAGAAGTTCTCTTTCCTCTCTCTTAATTTCCATAGGTACTATTTTAGCACTTTTTCGTAGCCACCACACCCGCGAAATAACCAATGGGCGGTTCGGGTTACTGTTGTTGTTGAGACTTTGAGTTTTTTAGCAATTGCCTTGTAAGGCATTCCTTCCTTTAATAACCGAGCCATTTCCAGCCTATTTGAAAATTCTTCAAGTTCTTTAATTGTTAAAATATCTCTTAAAAAATTAGCTACTTCTTGTTCAGTCTTCAATTTTAAGAAGGCACTAGCCAGCGCCTTCTCCTTGTCATTCTTAGGTTTATATGATTGGAAACCCGTCATGTAGTAATTATATCACTTGACAAACGAATATTCATGTATTATCATGGTAACACGTTAATATATTAAATTAACTTTATGAACTTTATAGACTTTAAAAACTTTATGAACTCTTCAGTTCATCATCCCCTGCCTCAGGCGGGGTCGCCTATTATGTAATAAATAAAAATTAAATATTATTACCTTACCCCGCCACCAGGCGGTTTTTTTTGGTGACCGTAGCTCAACTGGATAGAGCGTCAGCCGGTGAAGCTGAAAGTTGCGGGTTCAAATCCCGTCGGCCACCCATTAGAAATTATTTAAATTATGAAAAATACGAATCTAAAATTTGCGGTTCAAAAAAATGGTCGACTAACATTCGACACTATCAATCTCCTGTGTGAATCAGGGTTGAAATTTAATATCGATAAGAGGTGCTCGTTCACATCATGCCTTAATTTTCCAATGGAGATTGTTTACGTTCGAGATGACGATATTCCTAATTATATTGAAAGAGGAGTTGTCGATCTAGGAGTTGTTGGCCAAAACATATTGTATGAAACAAAAAGATACGTAACAAATATTATTGATCTAAATTTTGGTTTTTGTTCCTTATCGATAGCAATTCCTGAAGAATCTGATGTAAAAAAAATAGGACAACTCAGAAATGCCAAAATTACAACCTCCTACCCTAATTCAACTAAAGAATATTTTATAAAAAATAACATTCCGATAAATATTATTCCTGTTAGCGGATCAGTAGAAATAACACCGGCTTTAGGTATGTCTGATGCCATAGTGGACCTCGTTGCAACTGGACGAACCCTTGCGTTGAACAATTTAAAAATAATTGAAAAGATATACGATTCACAAGCTGTTCTTATAACGGGAAAGAAAAATAATTTACCGAAAGGAAAACAAATATTAGTGCAAAAATTGGTGAAGCGTTTTAAAAAAGTACTCTCTGGAATTTCCTTATTACCAGTTGAAAAATTAATCATATGAAAGTAATAAAACTAAAAGATCTATCAAAGAAAAACTATCAAAAAATAGTCAATCGTTCATTTGGATTAAATAGGTCAATAGTGTCTGATGTTAAAAAAAAGATGAATGAAGTAAAGAAAAATGGTGACAAAGTTATTTTAAAAAAATATCAACAAAGATTTGGGAAAAAAAATTATCAGTCGATTCAAGTTACAAAAGAGGAAATAAAAAAAGCCTACTCCGAAATTGGCGATTCAACAATCAAAGCTTTAAGACAGATGATAAAAAATATCACTCTTGTTCAAAAGGCTCAGCTGACAAAAAAAATAGATACAGTTGTCCAATCAGAAAATGGAATAAAAGTTTGGAGAGAATGGCGATCAATTGAAAAAGTAGGCATTTATATTCCAGGTGGAAAAGCGATTTACCCTTCTTCTGTTTTAATGACGGCTATTCCTGCTCAAATATCGGGATGCAAGGAAATAGTTATGTGTTCGCCACCCCGTGGTGATGGAAGAATGCCATCAGCTACTTTGGTTGCTGCTGATATGATCGGACTTAAAAAAATATATAAGATTGGCGGTGTTGAAGCGATTGCTGCTATGACATACGGAACGAAAACTATTCCCAATGTCTATAAAATATTTGGTGCCGGAAATTCTTTTGTTACTGTCGCAAAAATGCTGGCCCGGGAAATCATCAGTATTGATATGCCAGCCGGACCTTCTGAAGTATTTATTATTGCAGATGAAACTGCTAATCCAAAATTTATTGCGGCGGACTTGCTCGCGGACGGTGAACACGGAGAAGATTCCGCCTGTGTTTTATTAACAACATCGAAAAAAGTTGCTGAAGAAACTAAAAGGGAAATAGAAAAACAATTAGTTTCTCTATCAACAAGAAAATATGTCGAAGAATCATTAAAAAGATATGGTCTTTTGGCAGTCGTTCAAACAATGAAAGAAGCAATTGATTTTACTAATAATTACGCACCGGAACACTTAGAAATAATGACAAAAAATAATCTGTTAATTGTAGAAAAAATTAATAATGCCGGATCAGTATTCTTAGGAGATTGGACGTCTAAATCAAGCGGTGATTACGCTACCGGCGCTAATCATGTTTTACCAACAGGAGGAATGGCGAAAATGTATCCACCTCTCGGAGTTGATGCTTACGGAAAATGGATGCAAATCCAAGAATGTACAAAAGAAGGGTTAAAAAAAATTAAAAAAACAATTGAAATTATGGCCGGTGTTGAACAATTACCGGCACACAAAAATTCCGTTTCGATTAGATTTAAAAGTTAATAAATTTACTATGAATAAAAATATATTGTCAAAAATGGCACAAAAAATCACACCATATCAGTGGGCAAAAAATGTTGGACGGAAAGTATTAAGATTTGATACTAATACTTTGCCTGATCCTCCACCTTGTGTAAATAAATTTCTAAAAGAACTGACTAATAACTGTCCTATTAATGAATACGGAGATCCTTCTTATGTGAATTTAAAAAAATTAATTTCAAAATATGAAAAAATACCTGAAGAAATTATTACGGTCACAAATAGTGGAGATGAAGCGCTCGATATTATTGGAAAAGCGTTTTTAAATGACGGTGACAATTTTTTAATTCAACCGCCAACCTACGAGATATTCAAATCTCAATGCGAGATTAATAGGGGTAAAGCAGTTGAAATACCATTATTAAAAAGAGTTTTTAAACCCGATGTAAAAAACGTCGTTAAGGTATTAAAAAGCTCACCGATCAAAATAGTATTTGTATGTAATCCAAATAATCCTACAGGAACTATAATAGAGCTTGAAGATATTGAATTAATTTTAAAAAATTCATCTGGAATAGTTTTAGTTGACGAAGCTTATAGAGAATTTTATGGATTTACTTGTGTTCCGCTTCTCGCAAAATATGACAATCTCGTTATTTTACGTAGCTTCTCAAAATTTGGTGCAATGGCTGGAGCCAGAGTAGGATATCTGATTTCTAATAAAAAATTAAGTCAAGTATTTGACGCTATTCGCTTTCCGCTTGGAGTTAGTTATTTTTCATGCAAGTTAGCAGAAAAGCTTCTTGAAGAAAATCAAAAATGGATTAATAACCAAACAAGAATAATTAAAAAAGAAAGAGAAAAACTTTCACAATCACTGCTCGAACTTGGATTATTTGTATATCCTTCCCAGGCAAATTTTATCTTAGTAGATTTTGGTAAAAATGCTAATAAAATCTATCAGAAACTTAAAGAAAATAATATTTTAGTCCGGGACAGAAGTAATAAGAAATATTTAGAAGGATGCATTCGAATTACTATTCGAAGTAAAAATCAAAATAATATTTTGATTAACAATTTAAAGAAAATATTATGAACACAAAATACGACGGATTAATCTTTGACATGGACGGGGTCTTGGTTGACGTGACTCAATCATATCGTGAAGCGATTCGTCAAACGGCTGAATATTTTCTCAAAAAAAACGTTTCTATGATTGAAGTTGACCGAATAAAAAATAAAGTTGCGATGAATAATGACTGGGATGCAACATATGTTCTAATCAACAAGTCAACTATTGATTATGAATCAGTTAAAGACTATTTTCAAAAAATATATTTGGGCGGTCTAATCAATAAAGAAAAATTATTAATCCCAAAACAAAAATTGTTGTTATTAAAGAAAAAATATAAAAAATTAGGAATTGCCACCGGTCGCCCAAAAGAGGAAGCTGATTATGTAATTCAAAAAAATAGCTTACAGGGAATATTTGATTGTATCATCGCCATGGAAGATGTTGAAAACAGCAAACCGTCTCCTGATTCAATACAGGCTGTTATTAAAAAATTAAATTTAAAACAAACCATTTATATCGGAGATAGTCTAAACGATGTTCTAGCAGCTAAAAGTGCAAATATACCATTTATTTATGTTGGAAAACAAAATATTGGAACAATCAAATTTCAAAATATATTAAAAGTTATTCAATATTTATTATGAAAAGATCTGTAAAAATAGAAAGAAAAACTAACGAAACCGAAGTTTCTATCGGTTTAAATATCGACGGAGTCGGAAATAGAAAAATTGAGACTCCTGTCGGTTTTCTTAACCACATGTTGGATCTGTTTGCCAAGCAAGGGTTGTTTGATTTAAACATTAAGGCGACTGGTGACATGTTTATTGATGAGCACCACACTGTGGAAGACGTCGGTATTGTTTTGGGTCAAGCCTTTTATAAAGCAATCGGTGATAAAAAAGGAATTAGTCGTCATGGGTTTTTTATTCTGCCCATGGATGAAGTATTGGCAACCGTTGCTATTGATTTTGCCGGAAGATATGCCTTTACTTTTAATTGTAATTTTAAAAGGGAAAAAATTGGTGATTTGAGCACCGAGCTTATTTATGACTTTTTGGACGGATTTGCTCAAAATGCAAAAATCAATCTTTACATAAAAGTTGAGAACGGTCGAAATGACCACCACAAGGCCGAGGCAATTTTTAAAGCCTTAGCAAAAGCTGTCCGTATGGCTTGCGAAATTGATGAACGAGCCTCATTAACAGTTCCATCAACGAAGGGAGTTCTATGATAGTCATCATTGACTATGGCTTAGGAAATTTGGGAAGCGTAAAAAATACCCTGGATAGACTGGGAGTTGATTCTATGATTTCAAAGTCAAAAAAAGATATCGAAAAAGCGGAAGGTCTTATCCTCCCCGGTGTTGGTAGTGCAAGACAAGGAATGGAAAATTTGAAAAATAGAAAGCTTGACAAAATCCTAGTTAATGAAATCAAAAAAGGTAAACTTTTTTTAGGTATTTGTCTTGGTATGCAACTTTTGTTTTCAGAAAGTGAAGAAGGAAATTCCAAATGCCTAAATGTTATTGAAGGAACTGTTAAGGAATTCAGTTCCGAAGTAAAAGTACCTCAAATCGGTTGGAATATGGTGGAGCAAAAAACCGAAAGTGAATTATTTAAAAACATTCCGAAAAACAGCAGTTTTTACTTTGTTAATAGTTTTTATTGTTTGCCAAATGACAAATCATTAATTTTTGGAAATACTGAATACGGAGTTAATTTTTGCAGTATTTTAATTAAAGATAATATTATTGCGACTCAATTTCACCCGGAAAAAAGTGGACAAGTCGGTCTGCAATTAATTAAAAATTGGATAAAACTAATATGATCACAAAAAGAATTATTCCCTGTCTCGATATGACTGAAGGTAAGGTTGTTAAAGGTATACAGTTTGTAAATTTCCGCGATGCCGGAGATCCTGTTACTTTAGCCAAAAAATATGACAAGCAAGGAGCAGATGAGTTAGTGTTTTTAGATATTACGGCAACGACCGAAAATAGAAATATTTTGCTGGATGTTGTGCGAAGAACCGCTAAAAATGTCTCTATTCCGTTTTCTGTAGGCGGAGGAATCAGATCTGTTGAAGATATGAGATTAGTTCTTGAAAATGGCGCTGACAAAGTAGCTGTTAACACGGGCGCTTTTAACAATCCCAGGCTTATTGCCGACTGTTCTAATTATTTTGGCCGCCAATGTGTCATTTTATCATTGGATGTCCGACAGGTAAAAAAAGGTCAATGGAATGTGTTTGTCAACGGAGGAAAAACGGATACCGGAGTTTCTGCTGTTGAATGGGCTAAAAAAGCGGTATCGCTTGGTGCCGGTGAAATATTATTAACCAGCATTGATACTGACGGTATGAAAAAAGGTTTTGATGTTGAACTGACAAAAACTATTTCAAAAAATGTTAACGTTCCGATTATTGCCTCCGGGGGAGCTGGAAAAATCGAAGATTTTTATGAAATTTTTAAAAAGGGAAAAGCCGATGCTGCTTTAGCTGCTTCTCTTTTTCACTTTGGAGAATTAACTATAAATCAAGTTAAAAATTATTTGAAGAATAGAAATATTCCGGTTCGATTAATATGAAAAAACTTATTCCAACAATTATTCAAGACTATAAATCAAAAGCAGTTTATATGCTTGGATATTCTAGTGTTAAATCTTTGGAAAAAACAAGGAAAACTGGTTATGTTTGGTTTTGGAGCCGAAGTCGAAAAAAACTATGGATGAAGGGCGAGGAATCTGGAAACAAATTAAAAGTTAAAAAAATATATCTTGACTGTGACAAAGATACGTTGTTATTCAAAGTCAAGCTAATCGGTAAAAAAGTATGTCACACGGGAAATTTATCTTGCTTTTTTAATTTAATTAAATAAATATGAATATCAAAAAGCTCTATAAAATAATTAAGGAACGAAAACAAAAAATGAAGAAAGACTCTTATGTGGCTTCCCTATTTAGATTAGGAAATGATCGGATTATCCAAAAAGTAGGTGAAGAAGCAACTGAGGTTATCATTGCCGCGAAAAATAAAAATAAGAAACAAATTATTTATGAAGTATCCGATTTAATATTTCACCTGTTAATTCTTCTGGCTTCATTTGATATTGATATACCGGAAATTGAAAAAGAATTAGAGAGTCGAAATAGATAGTACTTCGATAAAAATATCGCGTTCTTATGTCCTGATTCCGTACTTTTGTAGGTTATAAGCGGTGGACTAAAATAAATCATTATTTCATAATTAAAAAATTACGGATTATGAAAAAATTTGGAAACAGACAAACAATTAGGCTAAAAAAATACGATTATTCAGAAGCGGGATGCTATTTTGTAACAATTTGCGCACAGAATAGAAAGAATTTGTTTGATGATATTGTTGTAGGGGCGACCCGTGGGTCACCCTTGAATGAAATCATCAATAACATATGGAAATCATTACCCGATCATCACCCTGTTAAATTGGATGAATTCGTAATCATGCCAAATCACGTGCATTTTATTATTCATATTATAAATAAGGGCGGGTCACGACCCGCCCCTACATTGGGAACAATAATTGGATTATTCAAATCTGAATGTACAAAACAAATTCGTAAATCTATCCAAAATAATCAATTTAATGTTTGGCAACGATCTTATTATGAACACATAATTAGAAACGAAAAAGATTTAAACAAAATTCGTCGATATATTCGTGATAACCCGATGAATTGGGAAGAGGATAGAAATAATTTAAAATCGAAAGGAGGTGAATTAATACATGGATACTAAACTACAACCAAAACCAAAACTTGATTCTAAAATCCTAAAATGTCCGAATAAAACCATTTTCTTTGATACTTATGAAGCAAAGAATAAAAGCAAATATTTAAGAATTACCGAGTCGCGTTATAACAAGGATACTAAGCAAAGCGTCAGATACTCAATAATATTATTTAAAGAAGATATCGAAGAATTCAAAAAGACATTGGAAGAAGTAAAATTGGATTAACTATTTGCTTAAATAAAATTTTCGTTCTTTATCGGAAAATTTTTCAATGGCATAGCGAAGCATCGTCCGCGGCATTATTTTGTAACGCTTTTTAAGAAAGTCAGTCTCTGTTTTTTTGTCTTTTTTTCCGATTTCCCGAAGCGCCCAACCGACAGCTTTATGAATTAGGTCATGCTTATCATTCATAAGAATCTCCGAAATTTTTATGGTATCCGAAAATTGGTTCTCCCGGATAAATGCAAATGTAGAAATAATCGCAATTCGTTTTTCCCAAAGATTTTTTGACCTTGCCAACTGATACAAAATCTTTCTGTCTTTATCGAGCATCCAATTTCCCAAAATATGATGACATGAAAGATCAACCAGATCCCAGTTATTAATTTTTTTAGTATTTTTTAAATAAAATTTAATAATATTTTGTTTTTTCTCGTTATTTTCGTATTTGAATCTTAGAATCATCAATGCCGATAAACGGTGTTCATGAATTTTGCTATCAAGAAGTTCTTGCAGATCTTTTAGATCAAGGGTTTGATATTTTTTGCTTATTTCACGTAGGCGCGGAACCGTAATTCCCAAAAACCGATCACCTTCTCCATACTCCCCTTTTCCCGTTTTAAAAAACCACTTAAAATTTTCCGCTCTTTCCAAATCACCTGCTGATTTTAATTCATCGAGCAATTTACTAAGCATTTATTCTTTCTTAATTTCCCAAAAATTCGCACCGGCGGCGTCCCATTTCAATCTTTTTTCATCCGGATCGGAAAAATTAAACTGACTGTTGACATAGTACCAGATCGTTCCCGGTTTTCTGGAAACGTTGACAACGCCGTGAGCAACGCCTCTTGGAACGATCACTAATTTTGAACTGCCGTTTCCTAAAACTATTTTCATTTTTACATCCTTTGTGTCAGAATCATTCCTTAAATCCCAAAGTCCTAAAATCATATGATCTTCCGGCGGGACATACCAGACGTCCTCTTGCTTGTAATGCAGATGCCAGGCTTTAATGCTTCCCGCTAATAGTTTTGACCTGTTTATCTGCTTGACCTTAAAGTCAGGAAATTCCTGAAAATTTCCATTATCATCGATCCTCGTCAATTCTTCAAAAGTTCCATCTTCACCGATAAATTTCTTTATTTCTACGATCTTGACTCCTTCTATCTCTTTTTTCTTTGAATAGTCCTGAACATAAATTTCCTGCTTCAATCTAACTAATACGTCGTCTAAACTCAAGTTTTTCATAGTTTTACAATAATTTCTAATATTTAATGACATTATAGTATAATTTAACAAATAAAAGCTATCGTAGCTCAGCGGTAGAGCACCCGTTTCATAAGCGGGACGTCACAGGTTCGAATCCTGTCGATAGCACT
>Ga0172379_10004030_pt1 | contig 22366 bp, 17 predicted proteins | sample GrowelOW334metaG_FD_119756 | JGI IMG/M metagenome (GOLD analysis project Ga0172379, IMG submission 119756) | Groundwater microbial communities from an aquifer near a municipal landfill in Southern Ontario, Canada - Groundwater well OW334 metaG | ecosystem: Environmental > Aquatic > Deep... | reverse complement strand
GCCCGCCCGCCGGTCCGCCAGCCAGCCAGCCCGCTGGCCCGCCCGCCCCGCCTGTGGATCCGCCCACCAGCCCGCCGGCCGGTCGGCAGGCGGGCGCGCCCTGATCGCGCGGCCCCGGCGAGCTTTTGTTGCCACGTTGGAGCGAATCCGCGGCCGGATAGGATGCTTGCCGGCAGTCAGTGCGCAGGGGGCGCGTGCCGGGCCCGGCCCCCCATCCGGGCGGAGCTCGCCCCGGCGGGGCGGGCCCTGGAGCGGCATACCCTGTTCGTCGTGTCGGACGGCCCGCGCCAGGCCGACACGCTCGAGCTGCTGCGGGCGATCGCCCAGTTCGCCCCGAAGCTCCGCGAGATGGGGGCGCGGGTCGACGTGACCCAGATGCGCGTGGCGCACACCCGGAGCCCGCCGGTCGCCGCCGCGCTCGCGCGGCACGGGCTCGCGCCCGGCGCGCTGCCCGCCCTCGTCGTGCCGCGGCGCCCCGGGCGCGCGCTCGCGGGGACGCGCGAGATCCTCCAGTACTACGCCGCGGCGGCCGCCGCGTACGACCAGGAGGTCGCGAAGGAGGCCGCCATCCGCGCGCGGCGCGGCGAGGCCGACGGCGACGGCGGGGGCTTCGACACCGAGCAGGACCCCGTCCGCCAGATGCAGCTCGCCGCGATGAAGGACAAGGAGCCCGACCGCCCCGACGACGGCGAGGGCGGCGCGACGGCCGAAATCACGCGGGGGATGCAGCGGTTCGCCGCCCGGCGCGAGCGCCTCCAGGGCAAGCCGGGCGCCGCCCAGGCGGGGGGCGCGGGCGGGGCCCCGGCAGGGGGCGCCGCGGCCGCCCCGCCCCGGCGCGGCCGCGGCCCGCTGGAGGACGACGGGGACGACGCGGGCGCCACCGATCGAAGTTCCGGCTCCGCCCGGACGGGGGGAGGGGGTGGCGCGAGCGTCACAGCGGTCACGCAGGCGGAGCGGGACCTGGCGGCCGAGATCGAGCACGCGGCCCAGGCCGCGAACGACGGCCGGACGGAGGACAATGACGAGGTCGCCGCCCGGATGGAGGCCGCGATGCTCGGCAAGGGCGGCGCGGACGGCGCGTAGCCCAATCGGCGCGCAGCCCAATCAGCGCGCGGCCCGGCCGCGTCTTTTGGAGCGCCCTGCCGAGTTGAGACCATTGAGACCATGGAGGCCATGGAGGCGCGCGCGTGCGCGAGGGAGCGGTTCATCCGCCGGCTGCTCGGCGAGATCTTCGACTACGCCGCCGAGGAGGCGGCCAGCGACCGGAGGGCCGCGCGGGAGCCGGCCCCGCGGGAGCCAGCCCCGCGGGCGTTCCGGCGCTATGACCCGAACCCGCCGCCCGTTCCCCTCGTGGCGGACGCCCACCACGAGGCCATAGAATTCGACCACGAGACGGACCCCGTCCGCCGGGAGCAGCTCGAGACGGTGCGCGACAACGACCCCGACAGCTTGGCGAATCTCACGAGGGTGATCTCGCAGAAGATGGAGCGCTTCGCCGCGCGGCGCAGGGGGATCCGGGCCAACACGCCCCCGCCCCAGGCCGAGCCACCCGGGGGCGGCCCGGCCCCAGCGGGCGGCCCGGCCCCGGCGGGCGGCCCGGCCCCAGCGGGCGGCCCGGTCCCGGCGGGCGGCCCGGCCCCAGCGGGCGGCCCGGTCCCGGCGGGCGGTCCGTCCAGCGCCCCGGCCCCCGTGGGCGGTGCGGCCGGCGGGCCGGCCCAGTGGGCTGGCGCCGCGCCAGCCCGCTGACCGGCCCAGTGGGCTGGCGCGGCGCCAGCCCGCTGACCGGCGGGCCGGCCCAGCCCCGCCCTGGCCATAGATTAGAGCTCGCCGGCCGCCAGATCGGCATGGAGGCTCGCGCGCGAGCGACCGAGCGGTTCGTGCGGGGGCTGCGCCGCCTGATGAACGAGTTCTTCGGCGGGTCGGACGACGCCGAGGTCGCGCACTTCATGAAGCTCGCGAACCTCGCGCTCGAGGACGCCCCGGGCGAGGTCGTCGACCGGATCGGGCCGGTCGTCCTGGAGCACGCGGCCGAGATCGCCGCCGCGCAGGGCGGCGACACGATCCCCCAGATCGTCGAGGCGGCGGCATGGGCGATGGCGGCGGTCGACCGGGGCACCCCGAAGGAGCGCGAGACGCAGGAGCTCGCCGCCCTCGTGATCGCCGAGTCCCGGGCCAGATGGCCGGAGTTCTCGCCCGCCGACCGCGCGCGCTTCTCCGGCATCGGGCGCACCCTCTCCGAGTCATACTCCGTCATCTCCAGTCCGGCCGCCTAACGGCGGCCTCGCTGCTCGCCTCACTCGCCCCAGTCTTACGAGTCGCGTCGTTTCGGCTCGCCCCGTTTCGGCTCGCCCCGTTTTGGCTCGCCCCGTTTTGGCTCGCCCCGTTTTGGCTCGCCCATCGTTCCGCGCGATTATTCAACAAGCGGTTAGCGATCTGCTAGCACATGGTTAGCGATCGGTTAGCAGATAGCTAGCTAAAATTCTAGCCATCACGCTAGCTATCTAGCACGTCGGCTAGCCATATAGCTAGCCAGTCGCTAACCGGCTGCTAACCGGCCGCTAACCGGCCGCTAACCACGTGCTAGCAGATTGCTAACCCTCCGTCGTCTGATCGCCGACAGATCTGATGCGAGCCGAAACGACGCGAGCGAGGGGGCCCTACGGGCCCCCGAGCGAACGAGTGAGGCGAGCAGGTCGCCGAAGGCGACCGGTTGGAACGGTCGCAGGGGGCTATCACGATGCCGCGCGGGAAGGCGCAGATCGCCAAGATCCTCGACGGAAGCCGGGACGTCTGGGGCTCGATCATGACCGGGCAGGGGCTCGAGTCGGTCGAGGTCGCCCGGACGAACGCGGCCGCGCTGCGGGCGGCGGCGACCGAGTTCCTGCGGACGCTGCGGGCCGTCGCGCTGTCGGACGCGGTCCGCCGGCTCGACCGGGCCGCCCGCGACCCGGCGCTCGCGCTCTGCCGCCGGCTGGACGACGCGCTCGGCCGCGAGTTCGACCTGCCCGACCTGGACGCCGCGCTCGCGGCCCAGGAGGCCGCGCTCCAGATCGCGGCCCAGGACGCCGCACTGGGCTCCGCACTGGGCTCCGCCCAGGCGGGGGGAAGGGCGGCCCAGGCGGGGGGACGGGGAGGCGAGGGGGGCGCGGCCCAGACGGAGCCCAGCGCGGGGGGTGTGGCCCAGGCGTTCGCCCCGTCCCGCGGGCGCTACGCGGGGCTGTCCCCCGCGCTTGTCGTCGAATATATGGCGCGGGTGCGCCGGGCGAAGGAGGGGGAGTGCGTGCGCCAGGCGCTGGAGACGTGCCGCTCGCTCGAGCCGTTCGCCCCGGCGCTGAAGGAGGGGGCGGAGCCGGGCGCGCTGCGCGACGCGCTGCGCCGCAACGCCCCCCGGCCCGTCACGCTCGGGACGTTCGCCGTCGACTTCGGCGCGCTGTTCATCTCGGCCGAGGCGGGCGAGCGCGACCGCGAGTACGCCGCGATGGCCCTGCGCCTCGTCCACCAGCGCGCGCGCGCCGTCTTCGAGGCGGCCGAGCGCCCGGACGTCGACATCGACGCGGTCGTCGACGCGATCCAGCCGGCGTTCGAGGAGGCGCAGCACCGGCTGCCCCGCTGCGCCGACGCGTTCCGCGCGATCCGCAACAGCACGGAGCTCCTCCGCGAGCGGTTCGGCGGCTACTACCGCGACTACGCGACGAGCGGGAACCCCGCCACGATCATGGAGATGTTCGTCACCGACGTCGCCGGCAACATGGAGCAGAAGCCGAAGATCCTCGGCCAATTCCGCATGATCAAGCAGTTCTTCCAGCGCAACCTCCAGCAGGGGCGCCAGGACCCCCGCCTCAGCAGCCTGTTCTCCGGGATCGACGCCGCCTTCTCCTCCCTCTCGGGCAAGAAGGAGGGCGACGCCCCCGGCTCCGCACCGGGCTCCGCCCAGACGGGGGGCGGGGGCGGCGGGGCCGAGGCCGCTGGCGACGAGGACGCCGAGGACGACGCCGAGGACGACGCCGATGGCGACGAGGCCGATCCGGCCGAGGACGCCCCCACCGAAGCCGCTGCGCCTGTGGAGGCCGCTGCGCCTGTGGAGGCCGCTGCGCCTGTGGAGGCCGCTGCGCCTGTAGAGGCCGCTACGCCGGCCGAAGCCGCACCGGCCAAAGCCGCACCAGCCGAGGCCACGCCGGCCGAAGCCGCACCGGCCGAAGCCACTACGCCGGCCGAAGCCGCTACGCCAGCCGAGGCCGCTACGCCGGCCGAGGCCGCTGCGCCGGCCGAGGCCGCTGCGCCGGCCGAGGCCGCTGCGCCGGCCGAAGCCGCCGGCGCCGCCACCGGTGCCGGCGCGGCTGGCGCGCCGGCGCAGAGGCGGTCGGCCGCGGCGCAGGCGGCGCGCGCGGCGCGGCGGAAGCGCCTCCGTCAACGCAAGGCCGCGGCCGGCGCGCTGGCGAAGGACCTGGCCGGGGCCGGCCGGCAGTGAGACGCCGGCGGCCCGCCGGTAGCGACCCGCCATTGCCGGTCGCGGCGTTGGTGCGCTTTTGGGGACAGGATAGATGAGCGCCGACGTCATCTGGGTTCTCGTCGCGCTCCTCCTGCTCGTGGTCGTCGTGGCCGCGGCGGCCCGGGGGGCGTGGGGCTGGGCCGCCGCCGGGGCCGCCGCCGGGGCCGTGGCGGCCCTGGCATACAGTTGCGGGCGGTCCGGGCTGATCACCGGCCGGCCCGCCGGCAACGCCGGCGACGTCGGCGACGCGGCCGAGCAGGGGACCGGCGCGGCTGGCGGGGCTGGATTGCCCGCGACGCGGACCGGGCTGGAGAAGCTGATCAACAAGGCCAAGGCGAAGCTGCGCCGCAAGGAGAACAAGGCCGCCAGGCGATCGGCTAAGGACGCCGCCCAGGCCGGGGCGGCCCAGGCCGGGGCTGCCCAGGCCGGGGCCACCGCGTGCCCGCCGCCCGGGATCTGGCCGGCCCCGGGGCAGGACACGGACAGCACGGCCCGGCGCTGGGCTATTCAGGGGCCAGCCTCGACAGAGGGGCCGGGGTGCGTCCACCCGGAGATGGCGTGGTCCGGGGCCGGGGCGTCCGGCTGCGCGGTGGCGCACCTGGAGGACCCGTCGGTGAAGGGCTACCAGGTGATGATGGGGCTCGGGAACTCGACGGACATCACGTGGCAGGACATCACGGACCCGGCGATGGGCGACTGCTCCAGCTGCGCGCGCTGCGGCGACCCGGCGCTCGGGGCGCTCGTCGACGGCCAGGACCGCGGGATGCTCTCGCTCGACGAGCGGCTCGCCGGCTACGCGGCCGCCCGCTCGTGCCGCGTCGACCGCGAGGTCTCCGGCAACCTGCGCCGCGTCGCGCTCGGCCGGGAGCTGTTCGGCGAGGAGCTCAAGGAGAACGAGGACCAGGGCTGGTCGGGCTGGGCGGAATATTGAGCCAGGGCTTCCGCGGATTGTTTTGGACCCCAGTTTGATGGCTGATTTGAACGTGCGGCGCGGCCGATCATGGAGTATCGCACCATCGGGGACGAGCTGTGGGCGAAGGCCAGAGCGCCCATCGAGGCGTCTACCGGAGCGTCCGCCGGAGCGTCTACCGAGGCGTCTACCGGAGCGTCCGCCGGAGCGTCTACCGGAGCGTCCGCCGGGGCGCCAGCAGGGGCGCCCGCCGGGGCGCCGGTGGGGGGTCGGTTCGTGGCGGGAATCCGGCTCGGGCCCGGCTGGCCCGACGGAGCCCACGCGGTCGCCGCGGTGTTTCCCACGGCGCCGGCGTACCGGGGCCGGATCGCGTTCGACGGGATGACGCGCACGGGCCTGCAGAATTTCCGCTCCATGCTCGTTCCGCGCCAAAACGGCCAGCACGTCTGTTTAAAGATGAACAGCACCGGGATTCCACGGATCTTTACCCGGGAAGGCTGGTGGGATTGCCCGGCGCTGTGTCTGGATCGGCATCCTGATATTTCGCTATGCGCCCCCGGCGCGATCCCGGAAGGCGCCGCGTGGGACGCGGAGCCATACGACCCGGCCGTGTCCGGGCTCAACGGCGTCGAGTTCGTCCCGGATTTCAGCATGTCAACCAGCCCCGGGCAGCGCGCGGCCGGCGCGCTGCTGCCGGACTGGACCGGCCGCGCGCTGGGCCTCGGGCGAAGCCCGGACGGGAGGGGGACGCTGCGCGAGCCGATGGCCCGCTGCTTCTACCAGCGGTTCCTGGAGCCGCGAGGCACCGGCGAGGACGCCACCGCGCTCGCGGCCAGCTGCTACAACGTCGCGATCTGGATGATGGCGGCGCAGCCGGACACCTGGGGATGGCTCCCGTCGACGAACGGCATCGCGCGCCTGCGCGACGCCGACGAACGGCCGGCTTACATTCTCATCGAGGAGGACATCCGCCGCCGGGGGCCGGCGCTGACCGATCACTTTGTATTCGTCCCGCTCGCACATTTCGGGGAGGACCCGGACATCCACGAGGTGCCACCGGAAGATGCGATACCGGTCTGCCACCGCCATAATTGAATATGCCCCAGGGGTATCCCGACCGGCTCATCTGGCCCGAATACACAGCGCAAAGGCATGGCTTCGACGGATCGCGTGACCTGGTGGGCGCTGTCGGTCTACGTGCTGGCGCTGGCCGCGGCCGTCGCCGTGCGCGGCGGCCGCGGCGGGCTGCTGGCCGTGCTGAAGGAGGCCGCGATCGGCGGGGCGATCGGTGCCGTCGCCGGTACCATCGTCTGGTGCTTCTACCTGCTGCCCAACTGCGTGCGGCCCGATCACGGTGCTCATCCGGCCCAGGGCCGAAACAAGTCGTCGATGGACCGCGTGACCTGGTGGGCGCTGGTGCTCTACGCGCTGACGATGGCCGCGGCCGTCGTCGTGCGTGGCGGCCGAGTCGGGCTGCTGGCAGTGCTGAAAGAGGCCGCGATCGGCGGGGGATTCGGCGCCATCATCTGCGCCATCGTCTGGTGCTTCTACGTGTGGCCCTACTGCTTGCGGCCCTACTGCGTGCCCCGCCCCCGTTACGGTGTCCGTAGACGCTCGCCGGCCGATCAAGCCGAGCCCATGGCTCCCCCCGTCCGGGCGGAGGCGGCCGCGCCCCTGGCTCCCCCCGTCCGGGCTCCGCCCGGGGTGCTGATGGCAGACGAGCTGGCGGAGTTCGCGGCACTTGACCTGCTGCCCAGTACGTTCGTGGCCGCCGTCCGCGCGCACTTCGTCGGGGTCCCGGCGCACCACGGGTTCGAGCACGCGGCGGCGACGGCTGCGTGGGCGCGGCTCCTGCTCGAGAAGGAGCCCACCGACGGGACGGAGATCAGCGAGCTGCCTGATCGCGGCCGCGCGGTGGACGTCGTGGCCGCCGCGTTCCTCCACGACGCGGACGACCACAAGCTGTTCCAGACGGAGGACCAGGCGAACGCGCGGCGCATCCTCGGGCAGTTCCCGGGGATCGACGCGGCGTTCGTGCTGGCCGCGATCTCGGCCGTCTCGGCCAGCGCGAACCGCGGGAGCATCCCCCTGGCCGTCGCGGCGATGCCCGCCGCGGACCGCCGCCTCGCGCTCGTCCCGCGCCAGGCCGACCGGCTCCTCGGCTGCGGCTGGGAGGGGGTCTGGCGCACGCTCGCCTACGGGCGCGGCTCGGGGCGCTCGCTCGCGACCCCCGCCACCGCGCTCGCCGAGACCGAGGAGGCCGCGGAAGCGCTCGGGGCCGCGTTCGCGCAGCGCTTCGAGAACTACGCCGGCGACAGCGTCAGCGTCCTGGACCACGTCTGGGACAAGCTCTGGCATCTGCGCTGCGAGCTGCCGGGCAACCGGCTGGCCGAGGACGAGTTCGCCCTGCGCCACCGCGCCATCAACCAGTTCGTGGCCAGGGCTGGCGTCCACATCGCCGAGGCCCGCACCACCGAGGCCAGCACGCCCGACCCGGCTCCGGCTGCCCGCATGATGCTCCGCGCGCTCGCCCTCGCCGACGAAGACGCGGTGCGGGGGGTCATCGAGGAGCGCCGCCGCCTCGCCGTCCTGGTCCGCGCCCAAAACGCGGCCGGTCCAACGGCCGGCCACTAGACCCGTGGCTGGTCACTGGATCACGCAGCCGGGCCCCCTGCCGGCGTGGCCGGCCTGAGCCACGCCGCGCTTTTGGCCGGGCCCAGCCGAAGCGGCCCAGTCCGGCCGCGCCCCGGCCCGCAGCCGCCGCAGGAACTGGGTGCGCGCGGCGAGGCGCGCCCCCTCCGCCTGCCGCTCGGCCGCCTCGGCCGCCCGCCGCGGGTCGGCCGCGTACGCCCGGGCCCAGGCGCCGAGCCGCCCGAGCTCGGACCCCTCGCCCGCCAGGCCCCCACCATTCTGGCCCTCGCCCGCCTGGCCTCCGCCCGTCTGGCCCTCATTCTCCGCGAGGGCGAGAACTAGCCCGGCCGTCTCGTCCGGCCGCTCGCCGGCGAGCTCGTCGAGCGTCGCTATGCGCCACCCAGGCGACGCCCCAGGAGTCGCCCCAGGCCGGTCCTCTTTTCCCCCCGCCCAGGCCGCCGCAGGTGTCCGAGTGGACCCCAGGAGGCAGACGCGGGGCTCGGCGGTCGGGGTGCGCCCGTCGGTGAACGCGACGGCGGCGACCTCGGGCCGCCCCGGGGCCCCCGCGCAGAAGACGGCCCCCCGGCCGAACTCGCCGAGCAGCCGGACGGCCTCGGCCGCCGCGGCCGGCCACGGCGGCGGGGCGGCGGCCGCGAGCAGCGCGAGCGCCTCGGCCCCGCCGGGCCCCATCACGAACCTGGCCGTCACCTCGCCCGCTTCCTGCGCCGCGGCGCCCGTGGCCGGTTGCTCGCCCCCCCGTCCGGGCTCTGGGCCAGTCCCCTCCTCCCGCCCGGGCGGAACTCGAGGTATGCCTGGCGCAGCCATGATCATCCTGGGCGGCGATTCAAAGCGGGCTTCCACCGGTTAGATACTGCGATCCCGCCGATACCATGATCGCGTCGGTCCAATTTGGCCCGGCAGGCCCCACAGGTTATCTGGTCCCGAACGTGGGGAACGAGGCGGCGGCGGGGGCCACGTTCGCCGCGTCGGTCCAGGCGGTGGTGACCGGCAACGGCGACACCGACCCGTTCGTCCTGATGCTCGACGGCACCGACGGGCAGTCGCAGTTCCTGGCCGGCCCGTTCGCCGCCCCGGACGTGGCCGATGGCTCCGTGACGATCGTCGGCCACAACTCGGTCGAGATCAAGCGCCCGGGCACGGCCCGGGTCGTGCCGCATCTGCCAGGAGGAGCCGCCGTCGCGCACATCACGGTCACCGCTGCCGTTGTCGAACGCAGCACGTAGACTAGTCTGACGGCCTGTTTTGGCCACGAACCAAAATAACCACCGCCCTAATGGGGCGTATCACTGGGGTGCGTTACTGGCAGTAGCGCAGCATGGTCGCCCCCGCATCCGGCACGATGATCAGGACGTTGTTCGCCGGCAGGTGCCCGGACGGCGCGTCGAGCATCACCTCGCTGCCCGGCGGCGGGATCCACTTCGATTGGGGGCGAAGCAGGGTGAAATGGACGCGCACGCCGTCCACTGTGACCGCTGGTGCGCCGGCGGCGCACCCGGCGCAGCCCGCCGCGCCGCCCGCCGCGCAGCCCGCCGCGCCGCCCGCCGCGTCGCACCGGCAGATCACGCCGTGCCAGCCCGGGTCGTGGAGGTGGGCCAGGACGCAGCCCCCGGCCATGTGGCCGGTGGCCCGATATCTCCCCTGGGCTTCGAGGCTGGGGATCGGCCGGACCTCGCCGTCCGTCTGCTCCAGCCGAATCGTCGACGTGGCGTCCGACGTGGCACGCACCTCGAAGAACCCGGGCAGGGCGAGCGGCCCGACGGACCGGTCGGCCTCGAGCAGCCAAACGCGCTCCTCGCGATCAGACGGCCCGACCTCCCTGTGGGCGAACGGGACGCCCTCGCAGGTCAGCGCCAGCGTGACCTGGCCGGCGTGCGGGCCGACCAGGACGCTCCCGGCGAACCTCCCATCGCAGTGGGCTGTGCTCACCACCGTGGTCACCACCGTGGTCACCACCGTGGTCCTCGCGATCATCCGCGGCGCACACTCCAACAGCGGCGGCATGGGTTGCGGCTGAGCCTAGCTGAAGCGCATCTCGGCGGTGCCCATGTCGTAGTTGACGACCAGGATGTTGGTGGCCGGCAGGGGCCAGCCCGAAACTTCGATGGTAACGTCGCTGGGCGGCGCCGCGACGTGGTATCGGTGGGGGGTGAACGGGAACTCCCTGCGCGGTCCGCCGAACTGGAACGGGCGGGACCCGGCCCGGCACATCGGGCATGGCTCCTCGTTCCACGGGTCGTCCTGGGCGCAGTAGCGGATCGCGCGCGTGTTCTCGCCGTGCGCATGAACGAGGTGACTCCAGACCCCCTTGTTGCGGTAGGTTTCTATCGTCCCCGGCACCACCGACGGGGCGGGCGCGGCCGGTTCGACGGCCGGCTCGCTGGCCGGCTCGGCGGCCGGCTCGGCGGCCGGCTCGGCGGCCGGCGGTCCGTTTTTCGGCACGGCGCGCACCTCGCAGATCCCCGGGAGGGAGAGTGGCGGCGCCTGCCACGCTATCTCGAGCATCGGGACGCGCTCCGTGCGGTCCGACGGCCCCAGCTCGCGCGTGGCCAGCAGGCGCCCGTTACAGCTGAGGGACACCTCGACGCGGCCGGCGTGCGGGCCGACCACGACGCTGCCGTCGCATTCAGTGCGGGACATCGCCAATATCTACCGCGGACGGGCTCAAAAAGGCGCACTCGGCCATTTACAGCGGGAACATCAGCATGGTCGTCGGGCCGTCCGCATCGGTTATCAGCACGTTGTTGGCCGGCCAGCGGCGGCCCGGCCGCCCGACCCAGACGACGGCCGCGGGGTCCCACCCGGCCGACGGGGCCCAACTAGACTCCAGGCCGGGGGCCCAGCTGGACTCCAGGCCGGGCTCCTGGCCGGGATCCTCCCAATGGCTGAAGCCCCGCCAGCGGCCGGGCTCGACCGGGGCCAGGTGGAACGGCCCGGCGGGCGGGGCGCCGAACGCCGTGGGCGCGCTCAGCCCGAACGGCGGGTCGCCGGCACGGCAGCCGGGGCAGCCACCGCCCGGCAGGCAGCGGCAGAGGGCGCGGCGGAACCCGGCGCCGTGGACGTAGCCGGCGCCGTGGGCGTACACGGGCGTCTCGGCGCGGCCGCGCACCGGGAAACCCGCCCGGACCAGCGCGACCGCCGGGGGCCGCCAGTCCTCCTCGGGCCAGCGGGGCCGGCCGGGCCCGGCCAGCGGGCCGACGGCCGGCGCCGGGGTCGCGAGCACCTCGAACGCCCCCGGCATCCGGAGCGGGCCGTCCGCCTCGAGGACGCCGACCAGGTTGTGCCGCGCTCTCCCTCCTCCCCCCGTCCCTGTTCCTCCCCCCGTAGCGCCGCAGGCGCGAGCGGAGCCCAGGACGCGGATCCCGAGCAGGGCGCCCCCGCACCCGATCGCCAGGAGTACCGGGCGGGCGCGCGGCCCGACGCTGGCCTCGCCCGTGTACACCCCGGGCTCGCCCGGCCACTGCCGGGCGGCCCCCTCCCATTCCTCGGGCCGCGCCATGTGTTCTGGATTTGGCTCCGTGTTCACCGGGCGGATAGCGCTCGGCCGGATTCAAAAAGACGACGATCTAACGGGCGGCGTTTGAACTGGGCCGGGATACGAGCAATGGAGGAGGTCCGCGCAGCGCTGGCCCGGATCACCGCGGCCGACCTCGCCGGCTGGGCCGACCGGGCCCGCGCCCGCTGGACGGTCTGCGGGGGCCGGGCCGCCCCGCCGGACGAGACCGGCCGGTTCGCTGAGGCGGCGATGTGCGCGGTCCTCGGGGCCGTCCCGTGGCCGCTGCTGCCCGTCGCCTGCCGGCGGCTGATCCACGGCGGCGGCAGCCCGGCCGACCACGGGATCGACGCGGTCGCCTGGCGCCCCCCTGGGGGAAGCCCGGACGGGAAGGCGGACGGCCCTGGGTTGGTCTTCTACCAGATGAAGCACTGCGAGGCGAGCCGCGTGGGGTTCGACGCGGTCGCCAAGCTCGTCGCGCTTGCCAACGAGTTCGAGAAACGGGAGGGGTGCCGCGTCGGGTGCCGCCTCGCGCTCGGGGGCGCGACCGAGCTGGCGGCCGGGGTTCCGCTGGCGTATCGCGCCGGGATCGACCGCGTCCCGTTCGCCCGGATGCTCGAGGCGACCGACGGGGCACTGCGCCTCTACTTCGCCGGCGGGCGCCTCGTCGAGGCCGCCCCCGCGGCTTTGCCCGCCGTCTACGAGGCGGAGCAGGCGGCCGCCGCCGGGCGCCTGCTCGCGTGCGCCCGGCGCGGCTCCTCGAGCGCGGGCGTCCCGGGCGCGGGCGTCTCGGTCGTCTCGGGGCGCTACCCCGTCGGCTTCGGCAAGACCGGGGTTATGATCCGCCTGGTCGCCGCCCACCGCGAAGCGGCTCGGGCCACCGGCCACCCGTGGAGCGGGGCGGTCGTGGTCGCCCCGCGCGTCGAGATCGTGCGCCAGCTGGCGGCCGCCTTCGGGGCGGCGGGGTTCGCGACGGCGGCCGTCGCGGAGGGGGCCGACTGGCAGGCGGCGGGGTGGGAGGTCGCGGTCGTCTGCGGGGCGTCGGCCAGGAAGATACCGGAGGGCACCCAGGCCGACCCCGCCGTCTTCGACGAGGCGGACTACGAGCTCGGCTGCGAGGCGGCCCGGCAGCAGCTGCGTTGGACGACGGCCTACCGGCTGTCGGCGACGCTCCCCGGCCCGGTCAACGACGCAGTCCCGCACGCGCTCGCCGTCGCGCTCGGGCTGATCTGCGACGCCCTCATCGAGATCCGCGCGCTCTCCGCCGAGCCGGCCGGCGCCGGCCTCTGGGACGCGGTGATCGCGGCGCTGCGCGACCGGAGCCGCGGCCCGCGGGAGTGCGCGCTCGTCTCGTTCCAGCGCGAGGCGAGAGCGAGGGCGTTCGCGGCGTACGCCAGGGCGCGCGGGCTGGCGATCGAGTCGTACACGGAACTCGACGGCGATTCGGGCGGGCTCGACCGGCTGCGGCGCGGCGAGATCCAGGCGCTCGCCGTCGTGACCCGCGTGTGCCGCGGGGTCAACGTCCACCGGTGCGACGCGGTCGTCCTGGTCGAGCCGTGGGGCAGCGAGGCGATGCTCCACCAGCTCTGCGGCCGGGCCTGCCGGCGCTTCGGCGACAAGCGCCGCTACACGGTCGTCGCCTTCGCCTACCCGGACGCCGCCCGGGTGGAAGATGGCGCCCCGGGCTCCGCCCGGGCGGGGGGAGGGGCGGAGCCCGGGGCGGAGCTGACGGCCCGCCGGGTGGTGGCGCGGCTCATCCAGATGCTGCGCGACACGGTCCCCGGCCTCGCCGAGCGCGACCGGGCGGAAGCGCTGCTGCGCAAGTTCGACGTGGTCCCGGCGGGCGCGGCCGGCGAGCCCGGGCCGGTCGCCTCGCGGGCGGCCGAGCTCGTCCGGGTCCTCGTCTTCGACGCGCTGGGGGCCCTCCTCGGGAGCGAGGCGGAGCGCCTGCGCGCCCGCTACCTGCGCGACATCGCGACGCTCCGCGGGGCCGCGCTGGCGGCCCCCGCTGCGCTGGCGGCTTTCCGGGCGGCGCGGCCGGAGCTCGGGCTCCCGGCCGACCCGCCCGAGGCCTACCGCCCGCTCTTCGGGGACGCGTTCGACTGGGCGGAGTATCTATCGCGCCCCGCAGCTCTCACGTCGCACCAGGAGATAAACGCCGCGGCCACGGATGCCGCCGCGGCGCTGATCGGCGAGGGCTACCCGTCGGAACGGTTCGCGCAGCTGGACACCGACACCTACGAACTGATCCGCCAACACTGCCCGCGCCTTCCGTGTCGACTCGAGAGCGCTGGTATGCGGCTCGAGTGGGCGCTACGCTGCGGTTGCCCGCGATGCCTTGCCCGATGAGCCTCTCCATGTTGGAGCCAGAACATTTTGAGATCGATGATCTCGCATCGGCAAATCGATCTTCCTGCCGCGCGCGAATTGCCTGGGGCAGTCGCGCGCGCCTCTGCGGTTTGCCCTGACCATGGAGAGTGCGAATGTGGCGTGTCTCTTGCGAGTGAGCTTGGCCGGGCAATCCAGTGGGCCCTGGTGAAAATGTACGGCCCGCTCGAAGACAATCCAAACTGGTGGCAGACTCTTCAGATCGAATCCCTGGTTGCCGCGCGCGCGTTGTTCCAGGGGCAGCGCAGGTTGTGCGTCCAAGTCTATGGTGGTGCAGGACCGACTGTCGTCGCCATCGAGGCCGATACCGCCGAGCTGCGTTCGTGCCTGTTTCTGCCAAGATCTGTCGTCGGTAAACGCCAGAAAGCTGGACGCGTGTGTGCTGCAGTCGGCGCCTGCCTTGACGAGTTGCTTCATATCGCGTTTAGAAGGCGCGTCTACCCGCGGATCACGGCAGTGGGCCGCGGCACCGATTTCGGATCTCGAGTACGAATTGCTATCCGGTTGGACAGGCTGCCAGCGTTTGAACGCGCGGCTGCGTTGGCTTTGGGGAGAGCGACAGAATAAAAACAAAATGCGTCGCGACCGCGAGAGTCGCGCGGTCAAGCCACCGGCTGGAGCATCGCCCCGATCTCGGCAAGCATGGTGCGCTTCGCAGTATCAACGCACGTCGCAAGTTGTGCTGATGCCGCCGCGAAGCAGCCGTGCTCCGCGGTTTTGGCATCGGCCTGCGCAAGCAGTTCGCGCTGGCGCTCGAGAGGCGGGACGGGGATCGTCAGCCCCTTGATCGCGCCGATCCCGAGCGACGCAATCCCGGTCGACGCGAACCTGGTCAGGCGCCGGGTTCGGTCGCGTGTCGCATTGAGGAACGCCCCGAGATAGGCGGGGGAGACGTCCGGCGCGATCGTGTGGAGAGCCAGGACGTGCGAGGTCGCGCACGTGGGCCCGCGGACGTACCACGCGTGCCCGCGCCCGACGTCTGCCGTGGGGTCCGTGGCGCTGCCGCCGTCCTTGCTCATGAGCACGTACTCGGGGAAGTCGAACGTTGCTTCATCGCCGAAGCCGACCGGGTTGCCCGCCGATGCGTTGTAGAACGGGACGCGGCCCGCTGGAAGCTTGTCGCGCCCGTTGTAGTTCCCCGCGGTCATCTGGCAGATCTCTCCGAGTGAGCGGGTCGGAACGCCTGGTTGTTCTTCGAACATGCTGCGCAGCGGGTTGCCTGCGGCCAGCGCGTCGAGACTTTCGCGGGCTCTCTCGAGCCCAGCAACGTGCGCATCATGTTCTGCACAGAGTTGCGTTATGTGCTGCTGTACATCAAGAGGTGGCAGGGGGATCTCCAGTTGCGTGAGGACCCCCATCGTCAAATGCCCCAGTCCTGTCGAAGTGACATGCATCCTTGCGCGCACAGAGGCTCGGGACGCATTCAGGTAAGTGGCAACGAATGCAGGCAGAACGCCGTCGCGAAACGAATACATCGCCAGGGCGCATGTCGTCGCGCATGATGGCCCAGTCAGATGCCACGCGCGCCCCATTCCGCCATCCGCCGCTTGAGCGTTCCCGTCCTTCACGAAGACCACGTAGTCCGGGTAGTTGAAGGACGGCTCGTCGCCGAAGCCGACCGGGTTCTTGGCCGACGCGTTGAAGAACGGGTATCGGCCGGCGGGCTTCATGTCCGAGCTGTTGTAGTTGCCCGCGGTTATCTGGCAGATGTCGCCGAGGCGCCCCGTCGGGCAGGCGCCGACCGGCACCATGGGCGGGGCCGCCGCGGCATACTCGGCTGGGACGAGCGACCAGCCGTGCGCGGCGAGCGCGGCCGCATCCACGCGCGGGCAGCCGGGCAGCGGCTCCGTGTCGGCGAGGGTCGACCCGTCCGGGTTGGTCCGCATTCGCTCGAACGCGACGGCCTCGGTCGCCGGGGGCGGCGCGCCCGCCTCGGGCTGGGTGGAGCAGTCGACCAGCTCGCGGACCTTGTCCAGCACGAGGATCGCAGTGCCGACGCTCGTCGTCTCGAAGGTGCCGGGCGGAATCATGACGATTTTACGGATCGCGCAGGCGGCAGCGAGCGCTCGGCGAAGGCGCACGTCGCGGACATTCTGGCCGCCGAGTTCGTGCCCGAGCGGCAGGACGACCGCGGCGCGCCCCCCGACGCGGAGCCGGTGTACGATCCGCTGGAGCATCAGCCCGGTCGTCGAGGACGCGAGCGGGTAGACGGCGGGCCCGTCGGCTCCGAGCGGACGCCGAACCGCCGCGAGCGCGACCGGCTTCATCCCGAACGGGGGGTTGGCCAGGATCGTATCCGCCGGCTCAACCGGGCAGCCCAGGAAGTCGCCGCACACGACCCCCTCGCATGGTCGACGGGTCGCGAGGAGGCAGGCGACAGAGGCGATGAGGTGGACCTGCGGCGAGATTTCAACGCCGGCCAGCGAGGTGGCTCCACGTCTGGCGGCCGCGCAGAGGAAGCCGCCGGTGCCGCACGTCGGGTCCAGGACGGCGCCGAGCGCGCGCCCGTCGGCGGCCGCGCGGCAGGCGCAGTCGACGACGGGGGCCGGGGTGAAGAACTGGCCGAGCTCCTTGCCGCCCATCATTTCGCGGATCACGCTCATGTACATCGAGCCGAACGTATCGCGCGCGAGGTCGATGGCGAGGCGGTCGCGGACGAGCCGGATCAGGTCGAACATCGCGCGCGACGTCTTCGCCGTGTCTTCGAGGGGGATGAGCTGGTCGATCTGGCCGGCGATCGGGGCGACCGCCTGGGCCGTCGGGCGGCAGCGCGCGAGCGCGTGGAATGCCCCCTTGACGTACGTCACGAACCCGGTCGGGCGGTCCTCGTCGAACGGGCGGGCGGCCAGGGCGCTGAAGAGATACCGCCGCTCCGCGACTGTTTTCTGCAGGACCTGGTCGACGATCGGGTTGATCGGGCCGAACTGGGCGGGGTCCGCGATCGCCGGGAACGCCTGCTCGAGCTCGCGGAGCAGGACGACCGCGTTGATACAGTCGATGGATGTGCGGTCGGTGACCCCGACCGAGCGCAGGATGTTGCGCGCCTCCATCACGTCGGCCCCGAGCGGGCCGCTGCCGGCGACGTTCACCGCGGCCGCCGCCGCCTCCGGCGCGATCGTCGGGCGGCACGGGCGCTTCTTCGCGAGGTGGGCCCGCAGCGAGGCTGGGCTCGCAAACTGCTGGTGACAGCGCGGGCACATCCGCCCGTCGCCGCCCATTTGGGCAGCGATCGCAGGGGCGCCGCCCGTTTGGGCAACGACCGCCGGAGCGACGGGGGCATCGCCGGCCGCGGGGGCGGCAACGGCCGCCGGAACGGCTGCGGCAACGGCCGCCGGAACGGCTGCGGCCGCCGGAACGGCTGCGGCAACAGGGGCCGACGCGACCGGACCGGCTGGCACCTCCGCGGCCTGGGTTGCGCCCGAACCCGCTCCAGCCTGCGCCATGGTAGAAATTCTACAAGTAGAATTTCTACGGCAAAGGATGAGTCCGCGGGGCCATTCAAATAGGGCGGCCGCCCATCGGGCGGCAGCCGGGTCGCCCATCGGGCGGCCGCCGGGCCACCCATCGGGCGGCCGCCGGGCAGCCGCTGGGGCGGTGATTTGAATGGCCCGCCGAGTATATCCGCGATGGCTCTCGTGATGTGCATCCTGCTCCAGCTGGCGGCCGGGCCGCTCGCGCTCCCGGCCAACGCCACGGGGCCGGCCCCCGCAAATGAGATGGTCTTCGCCCGCGTCCGGGCCGTCGTCGAGGGGGGCGCCGGCCCGTTCGTCCTCGTGGTCGCCGGGCTCCGGAAAACGGTGCCGCTCACGCCTGACCAGTTCCTGGCCGGGCCGTTCCTCGCGCACGCGGGGGGCGGCGGCTGGGAGATCGAGGGGCGGCAGTGGGCGCGCGTGCGCGTCGACGGCGAATCCTGCGTCCGGGCGCGCCGGGCCGGCGACGGGACCGCGCTCAACCCGGCGCCCACCGTGCTCGCGGCCGCGGTCACGTGCGTGAACGACACCCGGGCCGTGCCGGCTTGACCGGCCCTGGTCGAATTTTGCGCCGACGGGGCCTTGCTCGAGCTGGCGAACCGCGTCCGGGGCGAGTGGCTGAACGTGCCGCAGGGATCGGGGCGAGCCGACGCGACGCGACTGCGGCCCGGAGTCCCCCCGTGGAGCCTTCGGCTCCCGGTATGCGAGCCGCAAGGCCCTTCGGGCCTTGCTGGCGTATTTGAACGCGGGGATAGGCTCATCATGGCGGCCGAGGCGGTCCTCGTCGAGTTCGGGCTCCTGGGAGACGAGGACAACCTGCGGCGCTCGGCCGCCGCGGTCACGACCGCCGACCTCTACGGGGCGGACGGGCGCCCGGTGCCGGGCGGGCTCTACGACCCGGCGATGGGGACGACCGACGCGCGGACCGAGTGCGAGACGTGCCACCGCGACAAGTGGACGTGCCTCGGGCACCCCGGCGCCCTGCGCCTGGCCGCCCCGGTCGTCCACCCGGTCGCGATCCCCGAGGTCCGCAAGTGGCTCCACGTCGTGTGCCCGTATTGCGGGGCGCTCGTCGTCGACGCCGCCCGCCTGCGCGCGGCCCCGGGGCGGCGCCTCGCCGCCGCCGCCGCCGCCGACACGGACGGGCGCGAGTGCCCAAGCTGCCACCGGCCGCACCCGCGGATCGCGAAGGACCGGCGCGACCGCTACTCGTTCGTCATCGCCGGGCCGGCCGGCGAGCGGATCCTGCGCCCGGACGAGATCCGCGACATCCTCGGGCGCGTGCCGCAGGCCGTCCTCGACGCGCTCGGCGTGCCCGCCCGGCTCCACCCGGCCGGCCTCGTCCTCGCCGTCGTGCCCGTGCCCCCCAACACGATCCGGCCGGGGGTGCGCGGGGTCATCGGCGAGAAGGCGGACTACCATGAGCTGACGAACGGGTTCCAGGGGCTCGTGCGCCGGAACGCCGACCTCGCCCCGGCCGCGCCGGGCGCCGCCCCGCGGCGCGGGCGCCGCCCCCCGGGCGAGCTCGGGGACGAGCGGGAGCGCGCGCTGCTGAACCAGCAGGGCCTCTACAACGCGCTCGTCGTCGGGGCCGGGGCGGCGTCCGAGGCGAAGAAGCGCGACATCGTGCTGTCGCGCCAGGGCGGGGCGCTGCTGCGCCGCCTCATCTCGAAGCACGGGCGCGTCCGCGGCAACCTGCTCGGGCGGCGGGTGAAGGACACGACGCGCGGGACGATCTCGTCGGCGTGCGAGCTGCCGCCCGACACGATCAGCATCCCGATCGCGATCGCCCAGACGCTCCAGGTCCGCGAGACGGTCCAGCCGTACTGCCGCGCCCGCCTCGCCGCGCTGTTCGCGAACGGGCGCCGCTACCCCGGCGTCTCCGCCGTCGTCAAGCGGGCGACCGGGGTCGAGTACGGGGCGGACCGCCTGCCGCCCGGCTTCGTCCTCGAGGACGGGGACCAGGTCCTGCGCGACCACGTCGACGGCGACCACGTACTGTTCACCCGCAGCCCCGTCCTGTCGCGCTCGAGCTACGGGGCCCAGCGCGTCCAGGTCAACATGAGCCCGGACGCCCGGACGATCCGGTTCAACGTGATCGTCTGCGACAACTACCACGCGGACTTTAACCACGGCATTCGGCGCGCTGTTCGGCGCGCATAACCGTCGGAGTCCAACAGGTGACCGCCTCGCGGGCTGCCACGCCTGCCGCGGGGATAAACGGTGTAAGCGCGGCCGCGCCAACTCTGTTCCTGTTAGAGATGGCGTAGTATATAATCGCCTAGTCTATGATGGATCCCACAGCGCCTGTTCTCGTTCGTGCTAGTATCTATCTTGTTCGATGCCTACTGCCAGGGCTTGAAGCTCTGATCTACTGTGGCCAGGCTCGCACGCATCACCTCAACCATGGAAAGCTCCGTCCCTTTGGGGTTGATGCTCGGTGGCGGGCGCATGTGAGCGCCGCGTTCACCAGAACTGGCTCCGATACATGCTGGAAGATCAATCAAGCAATCCGGATACTTGGCCCAGCCGCGTTCAGGGTTGAAGAGTATTGCTCATGCCAACCCAAGGATGCGGATGCCGTTGAGGACCGGGTTATCCGGGAGCTAGGATTGATCGATCGTGGTCTGAATGTCAGTTATGGTGGAAAGGGGCAGAACAAAACACTGGTGTGCGTGAGACAGCTTGCTCAAGAAGAGGTCAAAGCAGCTGCGCGGCGCCGCCTCCAAGTGGATCTCACCGGCCTAACTGCTATCAGAGTATCGGTCATACTGAAAGACACGCTCCAGGTCGTGCTCATCCGAAACGGAACTAAGTGGATAACCCGTTTCGGTGGCCGGCACCTAACACTGGCAGAAAACATCGCGAATGCGCAGTCATACATCGATGAACTTTCAGCGCGATCGCGGTTTGATCTGATCATCACGAACAACGAACTCAGAACTCTGTGGGATCGCAACCATGGGCAAGACCGTCAAAATGCGGGAACCCCCTTAGAGCCTGTCGCACCAAACGGCGGCAGTAATGCCGTCGCGGCCGACGCAAAACGCCTGGGTATGGTAACAGACGACAGGATTGGGCAATCCGCAGCTAACACCCTAAGATGGCTTGATCAAAAACCTGACGATGCAACGGTGGCGGCGCAGGTCCAAGCGAGCCAGCAAGCATGGTCTGCTTGGAAACTTGTCGCCGACGCAAACGCGCATAGGAACAGGGCTATCGCGGTGCGTCACGCACAAGCGGCGCGCGATGCCTTCTACGGAAGCGCAGAAGGACAGGCGCTGAAAATACATCGCGCGGCAATCCGTCGGGAACGAAAGCAGCAGCGCGCCGGGATCAAACGCGCAGCTGCTAAAGGCCAATAGGGTGGATGTTCAGAGACCAGATGGCGGTCGGTCCGGTCCTAGACCGGGCTTAAGGTATGGCCCACCCCCATGCGAAAGCATGCTGTCTTGAGAAGCTCAAGCCAGGCCTGCGACAAGCAGGCGGGACATGTCCATCTCGACGTGTGATGCTCGGAGATGAACATAACCGGCGACGGTGATGAAATGAACGTGGTGGGCATCGGCGAGGTCGGCGCGCTCGCCGAGGCGCGCTGCCTGAGCACCGTGGACAACTTCTTCGTCTCGACCCAGTCCGGGAACCCGCAGAACGGCGAGATCCAGGACTCGGTCGTCGGGCTCCTGCTGCTGACGCGGGCCGGCGCCGCGCTCGACAAGGAGCGCGCGCTCGCCGTCCTCGGGCCGCTCGCCCGCGAGGCCGGGGCCGACCTGTCCGGGGGGGCCGACTTTACGGCCCAGGCCCCGCCCGGGCGGGGGGAGGGGGCCCGGGCGGGGCCCGGGCCGGTGTTGGGGGGGCGCGCGATGACCGGGCGCGAGGTCGTCTCGCTGCTGCTCCCCCCGACGCTGAACTACCGCAGCAAGTCCGAGTGGTACAAGGACGGCGAGCGCGCCGCCTACTTCCGCTACGACCCGGCCGAGGCCGGGCCCGTCGAGGTGCGGGCCGGGCACCTCGAGGCCGGCGTCCTCGACAAGAACAGCGTCGGGGCCGGGCGCGCCGGCGGGCTGTTCCACGTGATCGGGCGGGCCGGCGGGCCGCGGGCCGCCCTGCGCGCGGCGTTCACGCTCCAGCAGGCGGCCGGCCGGTTCCTCGCCGGGCGCGGGCTCACGGCCTGCCCGACCGACCTGGCCCTCCCCCCGGCCGACCGCGCCCGCGCGCGGGCCGCCGTCGCCGCGACCGAGCGCGACGCCGACCGCGTGACGGCCGACATGCTGGCCGGGCGGCTCGTCCCCCCGATCGAGATGACGCCCCGCGCCTTCTACGAGCGCCAGCAGATCGCCTGCCTGCGCCAGGTCGACGACGCCCTCGCGCTGCCCCCGCTGCTCCACGGGATGCAGTACGGCTTCGGCGAGCGCGACCGCTCCGGCGTGAACGGCTACCTCGCGATGGTGATGTCCGGGTCGAACGGGACGGTCCCGTCGCTCAAGCAGTCGGCCGTCGGGGTCGGCCAGATGCTCGTGAACGACGAGCGGCTCGGCCAGCAGTTCGCGTTCCAGCGGCCGAGCCCGTTCTTCCCGCGGTTCACGACCGAGCCCGCCGCGTTCGGGTTCGTCGCCGGCTGCTACGCCGACGGGATCGCGTCGCACGAGCTGTTCTCCGGGGCGCAGGCCGCCCGCTTCGACTACATCTCGCAGGCGCTGTCCACGAGCGTGACCGGCGACTTCAACCGGCGCTCGGCGATGGCGCTCCAGTCGATCGTCGTCGACTGCCGCCGCGCCGCCGCGTGCGGCCCGGCGATCGTCCAGCCGATCTACGGCGAGACCGGGCTCGACCCGCGGGCCGGCGCCGCCGTCCCGTACTGGCCGCTCCTCGCCCCGGACGCCGAGGTCGCCCGCCGCTGCGCCCCCCCGGGCGCGGCCGGGACGCCGGCCGACACCGCGGAACTTGCCCTGGCCTGCGCCGAGGCG
>Ga0172379_10004029_pt1 | contig 22366 bp, 16 predicted proteins | sample GrowelOW334metaG_FD_119756 | JGI IMG/M metagenome (GOLD analysis project Ga0172379, IMG submission 119756) | Groundwater microbial communities from an aquifer near a municipal landfill in Southern Ontario, Canada - Groundwater well OW334 metaG | ecosystem: Environmental > Aquatic > Deep... | reverse complement strand
GGCTACAAATATAGCAATCAATTTTTTTGATGCTACTAATTTTTATTATTACACAGAGGAACACAAGGAAGTAACACGGAGTTACACAGAGGAAAAATAGTTGGAAATGTTTGGAAGGTTACCGGTCCCTGAGCGAAGTCGAAGGGTAAACCCTCCAAACCTTTCAAGCTTTTTCATATTTTCTCCGTGTAACTCTGTGCTGCTCTGTGTAACTCTGTGTAATATTTATTTGGCGCTAATCTTCAAAAGAACCTTCTTCTGAATTTGATCACAACGTTTAATAACCTCTTTTTCAATACGAACAGCCAGTTCCAATGTCTCTTTTACCAAATCAGGATCCTTTATCTCCACCGCGTTGATCCTGACATTTAAGCAGGCCCCCGAAACAGCCGTCCTAAGGCACAGGGCTCCGACAGCGGCGTCACTGGCTGAGTTGGGATTCCCAATCTCTGCCATTTTCTCAAGCAACTCCACAGCATCAGCCGCAACCTTCATGACCCTAAACGGAACTTCAATGGCCTTCAAAGTTGCCTCCTGAATCGCCTGCCTGCGGATCTCCTTCTGATCCAGACTCTCTTTCGGCAGACCGAATGCATCCATTACGAAATTAAAGGCGCGGGTATCTTCGTCAACCAAAAGTAGCAGTTCCTCGTAGGCAACTTTACCCTTTTCTGCCCAATTGGAAAACTCCTCCCATTTCTCATCCCAACCCCGCTTATGAGCCGATAGATTGGCTACCATAGATCCAAGGGCAGCACCCAAGGCTCCAACAGCCGCAGAGATCGAACCACCACCAGGCGCGGGAGAATCTGATGCGGTTTCGTAAGTCAGTTTTCGCAGGGAGAGGTCTGCTATCTGATCTTTCATATCATCTTTAAGGAGGTATTCGATGATTCTCTTCCTTGGATCAAAAGGGGCCAGTTCTCCCAATCCAAGCGAATGGACAGCCATTTCTATGATTTCTTCATCCGGAATTCCTGAAGAACGGTTTTGTTTGTGCAGGAAATACTTCCCGGCATCGAGCAAGCTTTTCAGCGGTACAACACCAATCAGTTCCGATCCGGTTACCCGGATTCCGTGTTCAGCAGCCTTGTTACAAACCTCATCAAAAGCAACGTGGACAGGGGTTACCGTAATATCAGTCAGGTTCATGGAGATCTGCGCCATCCGGTACTCCTTGATGTACCATCCAATGGCCCTTACTTTCTTTAGCGTACCCGGAATACGAATGGGCTCACCATTTTTGTCTTTGACGATTTTTCCTGTAAAGGGATCCCCTTCACGCAAAATCCGACCGGCCTCCCTCACATCGAACGCGATGGAGTTGGCCCGCCTGACAGAGGTGGTATTGAGGTTGATGTTGTAGGCAATCAAAAAATTACGCGCGCCAATGGCAATGGCACCCGACCTGGCATTGAACTCAGCCGGACCAAAATCCGGTTTCCACTCTTTCGAGACTATTTTTGCAGGAAGTCCTTCGTATTCTCCCGACCGGCAATTGGCCAGACTTTGGCGTTTGGGCTCAAAGGCTGCCTGTTCGTAACAGTAAACCGGGATTTGAAGCTCCTCCCCAACCCGCTTCGCCAAAGCCCTGGCATATTCCACTGTCTCCTCCATGGTAATTCCCGAAACAGGTACCAGCGGACAAACATCTGTAGCTCCGAACCGGGGATGTTCGCCTGTATGGTGACGCATATCGATCAGCTCTGCCGCTTTTTTTATGGCCTGAAAGGCGGCTTCAACAACCACGTCCGGTTCCCCTGCAAAAGTCACTACCGTGCGGTTTGTGGCGTAACCCGGATCGACATTGAGCAGTTTGATCCCCTGAACTTTTTCAATTATTTCGGTAATCAGACGGATCACCTCCAGTTCTCTCCCTTCCGAAAAATTTGGCACACACTCGATGATCTTTTTCATAATTAACTACTTATCAAACTGTTGATTAAAAATATTCCAGCATTACTATTTATCAATTCACTCTTTAAGATACCTATTTACAATTTTAACTTACATCTCATAAAATATACAATAAATCATTCCAAAATTAAATGCAGAATGACAAACCATTGCACCTAATATGGAACCTGAAAATACTCTACAAACGAAAAATAACACGCTAACTAAAAACATACTCAATATCCAAATAAAGGTTGGTATTGTAAGGAAATTCCATTGATTATTAATAAACACCAATCCGAAATGTGAAATATGGGTTATAGCAAATGCTGAACTATCGACAATAGAAGCTTTCTTCTCACCAATTGATTTTGCAAAACTTGAATGAACAATTCCCCTGAAAAATAACTCTTCACCGATCGGACTAAAAGTCATGCCGGTTAATGCCATAATTGCAAACAAAATCGCTTTACTATTTTGATCTAAGCCTACTGGTATCTTGTATGACCGTCCAATATAGTAATACCAATTTTCGTATGTTCCGCCATATAGACTTTGTCCTAAAACATAAAGTAGAATACTGCCAATCAGTCCTAAAGCAAAAGCAATTAAAAGCCAATTATATTTTTTCGGTTTCGTTATTCCAATTTTTTTTCGTCCGTATTTACTTAGAAAAATAAACGGTGCAATTGCAGAAATGACCATTATCAGACCAATAGAACTGTAATTCCCTGAAGAATTTGCATGCAGGACCAATATAAACCGAGGAATACAAATTATCAGAATTAGAAAAAGTCCAAACTTCCAATTAAAACTAAATATTCGATTCCAAAAAGGTTTTAACTCATTTTCCATATTAAAGTCAGGCTCTTTGATGTCCGTTTTAAAAATTGCGGCAAACTTTTTTCACAGAATTAAAAATAATCAAATCCTACTAGCTTATTCAGGAAACTTGACTTCCCCGTTTCCATATCATCGTTGGTTTCAGCATTCCCTGCTGGTACAATATTTCTCTGTAGTTCCTACCGGGGAAACCTATGAAGTCGGCAATATTTCCCCTTTTCAAGATTCCTCTGTCGTTCAAATTCAAGGCATGCGCGGCACGGAAGGTGATGGCCGACAATTGTTCTGCATTGGATAGCTTCTCAAAAGTACCCAGGATGGCTGTTTGCAGCAGAAGGTCGCCCATTGGCGCCGAACCGGGATTCCAGTCAGATCCAATGGCCAGACAACACCCGGCATCCAACAGTTTTCGGGCTGGTGCAAACCCACAGCCCAGACCGATGGAAGAGCCCGGAAGCGCCATGGCCACAACCTCCGAAGCAGCAAGTACTGCAATCTCCTCCACACCAATCATCTCCAAATGATCGACACTTTTTGCCCCAACTTTTACAGCCAGCGATACACCTCCTGAGGTAAACTGCTCTCCATGCACGACCAGGTCAAAGCCCATTATTTTTGCTTCAAGCAGGTATTTCCCGGCTTCATGAACCCCAAAAGCGCCCTCTTCCACGAAAATATCGACACGGTTGGTGAGCTTCTCCTTTTTGATGACCGGCAATAACTTATCTAAAAGAAACCGAAGGTAACTATCTGTTCCACCATCAAAATCCTTTGGTTTTATATGGGCAGCCAAACAAGTGGGAACCAGATCGATGGAGTGCTCCTGATTTGCAGACCTGATTATCTCGAGTAACCTGATCTCTCCATCAGGGCTAAGCGCATAACCACTTTTTACCTCACAGGTGGTAATTCCATTCGCAAGCTGTCTGTCTGCTCTCGTTTTCAGTAGCTTTTTCAGCTCTTCATCTGTGGCATTTCTGGTTTTGGTGACCGTATCCCAGATGCCTCCATCGCTTTGCGCAATTTCAGTATAACTTCTTCCCTCCAGCCGCATAGCGTAATCATTTTCGCGGCTTCCTGCCCAACAGAGGTGCGTATGGGCATCCAAGAATCCCGGAAGCGCAATCATGTCACTTTCAATATGTTGAATTTCAGGATTGGCAGAGTTGTATTTGGTGCAAAGATCTTTGAACCGACCAATTTCAATGATCACCTCATTTTGGTGAACAATACCTGCCTCCTCTAACGCCTCCAATCTGGTATCTTTCAGACTGCCTTTCAGCGGAAGATGATCCATCGTCAGAAGTTGTCTGAAAGGTCCTGTGATTTGGATAGATGAAGTTTGCATAAATTGCTTGTTTACTATATAAATGGTTTGAAAGGTTTGAAATGTTTAAAAGGTTTGAAGGGTTATTGCTCCTAACATTTAAAACTTTTTAAACAATTAAAAACATTTCAAACAAACTACTTGAACTCCATCCCAAACTGATGAAGTGTCTCCGTTGCCTCTTCGTACCCCGCATCATGGTGCCTGAAGACTCCCATAGCCGGATCGTTGTACAAGACGCGTTTAATGCATTCAGCTGCCCTGTCAGTTCCATCGGCCAGCACAACCATTCCGGCATGCTGCGAATAGCCCATCCCTACTCCACCACCATGGTGGAAAGAGACCCAAGTAGCTCCTCCGGCGGTATTCGACATCAGATTGAGTAGCGGCCAGTCGGAGACGGCATCGCTGCCGTCTTTCATCTTTTCCGTTTCGCGGTTGGGTGAGGCTACTGATCCACAATCGAGGTGGTCGCGGCCAATCACGATGGGAGCCTTCACTTTGCCGGTTTTAACCAAGTCATTAAAAAGCAGTCCGGCCTTTTCGCGTTCTCCCATGCCCAGCCAACAAATCCTGGCAGGAAGTCCCTGAAAGGAGACCCGTTCCCGGGCTTTTTTAAGCCAAGTAATCATGTTGAGGTTTTCGGGAAATGCTTCGATGAGGGCTTGATCCGTTGCATAAATATCTTCTGGGTCGCCCGACAAGGCTACCCATCGGAAAGGTCCTTTCCCCTCACAGAAAAGTGGCCGGATAAATTTCGGGGTAAATCCGTCGTAGTCGTACGCATTTGGTTCACCACCCTGTTTGGCCATCTCCCGAAGATTGTTCCCATAATCGAAGGTGATGCTTCCGAGATCCTGCATTTTCAACATCAAACCCACATGGCGTGCCATGCTTTTCATGGAGCGTTCCCGGTAGGTAGCAGGGTCAAATTTCCTTAGCAGGATAGCCTCTTCCAGCGACATTCCATTCGGAACATAGCCATGAAGCGGATCATGCGCAGAGGTTTGGTCGGTGAGAATATCCGGGATAATACCTTCGTTGAGCAAATTCTGAAGTGTATCGCCGATATCTGCCACCAACCCGACTGAAATGGCATCACCTTTCTCTTTGGCGCGCAAAACAAGGTCAACTGCTTCCCGGTAGGTATAGGAGATGTGATCGATGTAACCGGTCTTCAATCTTTTTTTGATCCTCTCCGGATCGATGTCAACTCCAAGGAATGTGGCTCCGGCCATGGTTGTGGCCAAAGGCTGGGCTCCCCCCATTCCGCCCAAACCACCTGATACCAGTAGTTTATGTCTAAGATCACCATTAAAGTATTTTTTTCCACAAGCGGCAAAAGTTTCATAGGTTCCCTGCAAAATGCCCTGACTGCCAATGTAGATCCAACTTCCAGCCGTCATCTGGCCGTACATCATCAACCCGTCCTGTTTCAGTTGTTCGAAATGCTCCCAGGTGGCCCAGGCGGGTACCAGGTTGCTGTTGGCAATCAGTACGCGGGGCGCTTGTTTATGGGTCCGAACGATACCAACGGCTTTACCCGATTGTACGAGCAATGAATGATGGTTATCAAGTGTAAGAAGTTCCTTAATAATCTGTTGAAGCGCCTCTTTACTGCGCGCCGCCTGACCTGTACCACCGTAGACCACAAGCTCTTCGGGATTTTCTGCCACCTCCCGGTCGAGGTTGTTGAGCAGCATCCTGAGTGGCGCTTCCGTCTGCCACGATTTGGCGTTCAGGATGTTTCCACGAGGTGCATGGTAATTGGGATGGGCAGCATATTTTTCAATAAATTCCGAATAATTCATCCTCTTCATTTTTAAGTTTAATCCCGTAGCCGGATGCAACTTCACCCGAACATTTAACCAAAGACTTATTCTTAACCATAGCGATGGCTTTGTTCATCTCCTCCGACATCACATGATCTGACTCGGCAAATGGGATCTGTTCCCGTACCAGATCGTGGCAGGCTTCCATGATGATACCTGATTTCAAAGGCTTTCTGAAATCGAAGCCCTGGGCAGCGCAAAAGAGTTCAATACCTTGGATTTTTTCAAGATTGTCAATGATCATCAAACACTTACGCGCACTGATGGACCCCATGCTGACATGGTCCTCCTGACCGAGAGAGGTGGGAATGCTATCCGCAGAAGCGGGAAAACAGAGCGATTTATTTTCGCTAACCAGAGCGGCAGTAGTATATTGCGGAATCATAAACCCTGAATTGAGCCCGGTTTCGCGCATCAGCAGTTTTGGCAATCCTGGGATAGTATCTTTCAAAGAGAGATAGATCCGCCGGTCGGCAATATTACCTAATTCGGCCGCGGCCACTGCAGCATAATCGAGAGCCATAGCCAGTGGCTGACCATGGAAATTCCCTCCTGAAACAGAGCTTCCATCCCTGAGCAAGATTGGGTTGTCTGTTACCGAATTTAATTCAATATGCAACAACTCTTTGAGATGCAGGAAGGCGTTACGTGAAGCGCCATGCACCTGTGGAATGCACCGAATGGAATAGGGATCCTGGACCCTGGTGCAGTTTTTGTGTGATTGGACCATCTCCGAGTCGGCAAGGAGCATCCTCATCCGCTCTGCAACATATATGGTTCCACGATAGGGTCGCAGCAGATGAAGTTCCTCTGTGAAGGTTTTGACAGATCCCAGCATGGCCTCCAGGTTCATCGCGGCGATCAGGTCGGCATTGTCAAGACAGTTCTGAAGCCTTTCAACTATTTTGACTGCATGCGCTGCAATAAACTGAGTGCCGTTGATTAATGCCAGCCCCTCTTTGGCACCCAGTTCAACAGGAGTCAGACCAAATTTCTGAAGCACTTTGCCGGTTTCGGTTCTAATTCCACTTGAATAAACTTCACCGAGTCCAATCAGTGGCAGGAAGAGGTGTGATAAAGGTGCGAGATCGCCCGAGGCCCCAACAGATCCCTGTGATGGAACAACCGGTATGATATCGTTGTCGATGTGCCAGATGATTCGCTCCAACGTGCACATCGCGATACCCGAATAACCCATCGAGAGCGCGTGCACTTTTAGAATCATCATCAGCTTGGCAATTTCAGGCAAGATCGGATCGCCAACCCCTACACTGTGACTTTTCAGGATATTGTATTGAAGCGTTTTGGTATCCTTTTCCGAAATGATGGTGGTACAAAGAGGCCCAAAACCCGTGTTGATACCATACACACTCTGATGGTTGGCAACAATCTCGTCCACTCTTTTGCGGCTCTTTTCGATCACTTCGGTTGCGACGAGAGTTATTCTGCCAGATAATTCTCCTGAGGCAATACGGAGAGCCAATCCGGTAGTCAGATGGTCTTCACCGTAATTGAAATATTTTTGTTTGGTCATATTCTCTTTTTAAGTATGCAAAAACGAGAATTGAAAATTACCAATCAATTTTCACTCAACACCTAACAATAGTCATGATACGACCGAATTCAACTATTAAAACAACCCGTGGAACTGGGCATTGATCTTGTCGATGATTTTACTGAGATCTTCCTGGTTTTCTTCAAAATTAATGTTATCCACATTGACAATTAACATCTTTCCTAACGTATAGTGGCTGGCCCAGGCCTCATAGCGCTGATTCAGCTGACTAAGGTAATCCAGCCGTATGCTGTTTTCGTAATCGCGACCTCTTTTTTGGATGTTGTTGACTAGCGTCGGAACGGTTGCCCTAAGGTAAATCATCAGTGTTGGAGCTTTGATCAACCTGCTCATCAACGAAAAAAGCTTATGATAATTCGAAAAATCGCGCGAACTCATCAGCCCCATCTCATGCAGGTTTGGTGCAAATATTTCAGCATCTTCATAGATGGTACGATCCTGAATGACGGTTTTCCCGCTGTCTCTAAAATCGAGCACCTGGGTAAACCGCGAATTCAGGAAATAGACCTGCAAGTTGAAGGACCAACGGAGCATATCATGGTAAAAATCGTCGAGATAGGGATTGTTATCGGCATCTTCGTAATGAGCCTCCCACCCGTAATGTTTGGCAAGAAGGCGGGTAAGCGTTGTTTTGCCGGCGCCGATATTCCCGGCAATGGCGATATGCATGTTTGTTGGTTCTTTTTTCATGTGGGGTGCTTACTTATTGTATTTTCACATTCCTTTTATTATTCCTAGCAACTCATCAAGGTACTCACGGTTATTGGAAAGGCGGGGAACCTTGTGCTGCCCTCCCACTTTCCCCTTGACACGCAACCAATGCAGGAAAGTACCTTTGTTTGCAACAACCACTTTCGGTTTTTCAAGCGTAACACTTTTAAACCGTTTGGCTTCGTAATCGGAGTTGAGCTCCTGCAATCTTTTGTCTAGCGCATTGGTAAATCTCTCCAGATTGTCCGGCTCCCTTTCAAATTCGATGATCCATTCATGTGAACCCTTCCTGGTAATATCGCTCATGAAGACCGGACCGGCGCTGTATTCGCTGACAATTGCGCCCGTTTCATTGCAGGCTGCCAGTATGGCCTGTTCTGCATTGTCAACGATAATCTCTTCCCCAAATGCATTGATAAACTGTTTGGTGCGTCCTGTGATCCTTAATTTGTATGGATTCTTCGAGGTGAACATGACAGTATCCCCGATCATGTACCGCCATAAACCGCCATTGGTCGAGATAACGATAGCGTAATTGATTCCGGTTTCAACCTCCCAGATCGGTAATGAGGAAGGTGTATCAGAGCAAATTTCAGTCATAGGAATAAACTCGTAAAAAATACCGTAATCGAGCATGAGCAACATATCCGATGAGGTAGGATCATCCTGAATGGCAAAAAAACCCTCAGAGGCATTGTAAGTTTCCATGTACTGCATCTTTTCCGATGGAATCAATTTCTTGAACTGCTCCCGATAGGGTTCAAAAGCAATACCACCATGAATAAAAACCTCCAGATTCGGCCAGATCTCCAACAAATTGGATTTCCCGGTGTATTCCAGGATGTATTTCATCAAAACCAGGTTCCAGGAGGGAACCCCGGCAAAAGAGGTGACATTTTCGTGGATGGATGTCTTGGCAATCTGTTCAATTTTCTTTTCAAACTGCTCAATCAGCGCTATCTCGGTAGGCGGTGTTCTGTGAAAGTCTGTCCAAAAAGGGAGATTCTCAATCATGATAGCCGAAAGATCTCCATAAAAGCTATTACTGTTCATGCTGTTCACCCTGTGACTACCACCAAGTGTCAGGCTCTTTCCCGATAAAACACGCGTCTCAGGGAAATTGTTGTAGTAGATAGCCAGAACATCTTTTGCTCCCTGGAAATGACATTCATCCAATGACTCTTTTGAAACAGGAATGAATTTGCTTTTAGCATTGGTTGTCCCGGAAGATTTGGCAAACCATTTGATCTCTCCAGGCCAAAGTATATTTTTTTTTCCTTCAATCATCTGACTGATAAATGGTTCTATTTCTTCATAAGTAGAGATTGGAACACGTTTCTGAAAATCCTGGATGGATACCATAGATTCATAGTTATACTTCTTTCCCCATTCGCAATTTTTTGCTGAACCAATCAAATCAAAAAGCAACTCTACTTGTATTTCCCTGGCATGCTCCTTATAGAGTTCTATTTGGTAAATCCTTTTGTAATTGATCCAATTGATGATGGAGTTAACAATAGTCATAAAGTTTGGTCGTGGATTGTCTTAGTTAAATATGGAGGTTAAAGCTACGAATTTTCGTGCAATCCGAAGATGGGAACATTTAAATTTTTAACTTTATTCCCTACATTCTTCTTACACAAAATTTTATGGAACGACCATTAGAAAATCTTTTGCAAACGGAAGAATTCATATAGGGAGTTCTCCCGCACGCGCGGGATCAATTAATTAACAAAACACTATACAGATGAATATTGTCGACCTGATCCTAATCATAATTCTAATTGCTGCTGCCATTCATGGGTTTGTCAAAGGCTTTTTTGCTGAATTTGCATCAGTTGCGGCAATTATTTTGGGCGTTTTGTGTGCCATGATGTTTTCCGAGTCACTCCGGCATTGGCTGTCCACTGTTGTTTCGTGGCAACCCGGAACCGTTAAGGCTGCAGCTTTTTTTATTATCTTTATTAGTGTAGTTATCGTGGTGCACCTGATTGCCAATGCTCTGGAAAAATTTGTACGTGCTATAGCCCTTGGCATACTCAGCAGGATAGGCGGCGCAATTTTTGGCGTGATCAAAACCGCGTTTATATTGAGCTTCCTCATGTATGTGGTGGTACGTATCGAATCTTACGATGTGACCATCATACCCAAGGAACCAAAAAGGGCATCCAAACTCTACGCACCCATCGAAAAATTAGCCCCTAATCTACTTCCTTTCCTCCGGGAAGAAAAAGAGGAGGTTCAAAAGAAGATTGTGTCCTGAAAGATCCAAGGATAAAGGATAAAGTCAAAAGGATAAAGTAATGGACTCCATTGAGTTGTCCTTTTATTTCAAAAATGGAATATCCGGATTAGCTCGGCTCCCACTTTATCCTTTTGACTTTATCCTTTTTACTTTATCTGAGAAATCCTTCCAAAATTTCATATGAAACTCCATGCTCTTCTCGGTGACCAGTTGCTCGTTGGGCGAATAGTCATTGCCCGGGGTGTTGGTAAACCGACTTCCCGGTTGGTATAAGGTCGCTTGCTCAGGGTGGAACTGAACGCCAATCACCTCTTTAAAAATTTTGTGCTGAAGTCCTTCAACCACTTTGCCATCCAACGATGTTGCTATTACTTCCAGATTTTGTCCTCTTTTGCCAACTGCCTGATGGTGAGAACTCAATACATAAGGTTGTTGCTGTTCCAAACCCACACTAAGTTCGTGAAGATAGCCTTTTGGCTTGATGAGAATGGGATGAAGAAAACCCCAGGATAGATCGCTGCCTGGATTCAGCTGCGTATTGTAATTCCGGTGACGGTTCCTGGCATCGATGGCCAACATCCCCTCTGCAGTTGAAATGTGGTAGATCTCAACCGGAATATCCTGTATTAGCGTCCCGCCGGCGGCAACATTCATGGTTTGCATTCCCAAACAGAATCCGCGGACAATCAGATTCGGCTTTTGAAGCATCAATGGTTTAAAGCCCGTATTGCGGCGGCCCCCAATCAGATGAAAGAATAGAGAAGTCTCCATCAGGTGACGGTTAGGATCCGTTACCTCTGTTAGCAGGTGCTGCTTTTCACCATAAATGGAAGGCTGGATATCCGGTCCGCCAAAGAAAAGGATGGCATCAGCCTCATTTACGATTTTCTTAAACGCCGGAGTGCATTCATTTTCCTGATAGATGTTTTGCGTATTCAGCGCTCCGATGATTTTCATCAGCGTATAATTTTTAACGTTGTGCTCGTTCAGGTATTTCTCAGACTGGGAATAATCTGACACCTCCTTTTCGTGGTAAACACCCACCATCTCCAGGTCAGGAATATCGATGACCTTTTGCTTGATCAGCTCCAGCATATTCTCAATATTTCCAACCGTAGGGTGAAGCAAAAAGATCTTGTGCTGAGCAAAAGCTGAAAGGATTAAAAATTGCAGAAGCAGCAGGAACAGGGTTTTCCGAAGGATTTGAAAATTTTTCATTGCAGACTATTTAATCAATATTTGAGACAAGGTTTAAAAAGTTTGAAGGGTTATCAGTCCATTAATTTTTAGAAGGAATCGGTTCGCTTTGTTATGCCACAGAAACATTTCAAACTTTTCAAACAATATAAACATTTCAAACAAAATTCTTTATCCCAAAGATCGGAAAACTTCGCCTGATTTTCAATTCTATCTTCCTTAGCCGGAATAATGCGCTATTTTTGCCAAAAACATACATTCTCATGAACTTTGTAGAAGAGCTTTCCTGGAGAGGCATGATCCACGACAAAATGCCCGGTTTGGACGAACAACTTGCCAAAGAACTCACCACAGCCTATGTAGGCATTGATCCGACGGCAGATTCCCTGCACATCGGTCACCTGGTAGGTGTGATGATGCTGAAACATTTTCAGGTTGCCGGGCACAAACCAATTGTTTTGGTTGGAGGAGCCACGGGAATGATTGGCGATCCTTCCGGGAAGTCGCAGGAGCGAAATCTGCTCGATGTGCCTACACTGAGACACAATCAAGAGTGCCTGAAACAGCAGCTGGCCAAATTTCTCGACTTTGAGTCAACGGCTTCCAATGCCGCTGAGATGGTCAATAACTACGACTGGATGAGCACTTTCACTTTTCTGGATTTCATTCGGGATATTGGGAAACATCTCACAGTCAACTATATGATGGCAAAAGATTCTGTCAAAAAGCGTCTTGATTCAGACAGTGGATCAGGAATGTCTTTTACCGAATTCACCTACCAACTGGTTCAGGGAACTGATTTTCTACACCTGTACGAACATAAAAACTGCAAATTGCAGATGGGGGGTTCCGATCAGTGGGGAAATATCACCACCGGAACCGAGCTGATTCGCCGTAAAATGGGAGGTGAAGCCTTTGCTTTGACCTGTCCATTGATCAAAAAGGCCGACGGAACTAAGTTTGGCAAGACCGAATCGGGCAATGTCTGGCTCGATCCGGCCCGCACATCTCCTTATAAATTCTACCAGTTCTGGCTGAATACCTCGGATGAGGATGCACAGAAATACATCAAAATATTTACCCTGCTTTCCAAGGATGAGGTAGAATCGCTCGTCAAAGATCATCTCGAAGCGCCCCACTTGCGCCTGCTGCAAAAATGTCTGGCCAAAGAGGTAACCTGCATGGTCCATTCGGAAGAGGCTTACAACACTGCCGTGGAAGCCTCCGAGATCCTGTTTGGGAAGGGGACGGAAGAGAGTTTGCGCAAGCTCGATGAAGATACGCTGCTCTCCATTTTCGAAGGGGTACCCCAATTCAATGTTTCTCACGAAGAACTGGTGAAAGGGATCAACGTCATTGACCTCCTTGCCGAAAAATGTGAAGTTTTCCCTTCCAAAGGAGAAGCACGTCGCACCATCGCCGGCGGAGGAGTCTCCATCAACAAGATCAAGTTGGAATCTGCCGATCTGCAAATAGATGCGAAACAGTTGATTAGCGGTAAATACCTTTTGGTTCAAAAGGGGAAGAAAAACTATTTCCTATTAATTGCATTATAAAAAAACAATTCATGAATGTTAATACTGAGTCAGTTGCTCCATATGAGCTCGAATTCTCCGTTCGCGATTATGAATGCGATCTGCAGGGGATTGTCAACAATGCGGTTTACCAGAACTATTACGAACATGCCCGGCATCAGTTCCTGCTAGGTAAGAAGGTCGATTTCGCTAAGCTTCATAACGAGGGAATTGATTTGATTATCTCAAGGGTTGAAATTGATTATAAATACTCTCTCCGGAGCGGAGATACCTTCAAAGTAACTGTTACCACCAGAAAAGAGGGGCATCTCAGATTTATCTTTGAACAGGATATTTTTAAACTTCCCGAAAACAAATTGGTATCCCATGCCAAAGTTACGGGAGTCGGACTAAACCACGGTAGGCCAATGAAACTCGAGTCCATCCATGGGTTTGAGGAGTTATTGTAGCTCAATAAATAATTACACAGAGTTGCACAGAGAAGCACAGAGAAGCACAGAGTTTCACAGAGAATTATATTAAAGAGATTAGCTTTCTGAATTGGAATAGTATATTTTACTCTGTGCAACTCAGTGTTACCTCCTGGTGTTCCTCTGTGTAATATTTAAAGGCAAGTACATCAAGATTCCAGTATTCCAATATCGAAAATAAAAAATTATTTTCTTTACCTTTGGATTGAGTTCAATTAACACTACAACAATAATTTAAAAACGAGATCCCATGTTAAGAAAAATTAGTCTGATCGGGGCAATGATGTTGCTGCTTTCAATCCCCAATATGTCCAAAGCCATCGATTCCGTTAAACCATTTTTAGGCCGTTGGGCCCTCTTCCTCCCCGGTGGGGCTGGTTGGCTGGAGGTAAAACAGATGGACGGATACCTGGATGCCAGTTTGCTTTGGTATGGCGGAAGTGTGGAACCTGTTACCAGCGTCTACATGGAAGGACAAACGCTTGTTGTTACCCGCACCCGCAACATTGTCCGGGCCACCGATGCTGCAGGTGCAGCAACCCGGACGCACGTAGTCAATACACAATTTCGTTTCAGCTTTTTTTCCGACCAGCTTGTTGGTGAAGAGATCTCTCCCGAAAAAGACGGAAGTTCCACCACCATGCGTTTTACCGGAAAGAAAATTCCCGATGTGCCTGCTGCACCCGACCTTTCCAAACTGGTATATGCTAAACCTGTCAAACTGCTCAACGGGAAAGACCTCACCGGATGGAAGTTATTGGAAGCAAACAAAGTAAGCGGTTGGTCAGTCGTGGATGGGGTGCTGGTGAACGATCCGGCCCAGAAGGAGGGACAACCACATATCCAATACGGAAACCTTTGTACGGTAGATAAATACGAAGATTTCAACCTGAAACTCCAGGTCAATGTTCCGGCCGGCAGCAACAGTGGTGTCTACCTACGCGGTATTTATGAAATTCAGGTAGTAGACAGCTACGGAAAGGCGCTGGATCCGCACAACATGGGAGCCCTTTACAGCAGAATTACGCCATCCGAATCAGCCGAAAAACCTGCAGGAACCTGGCAGGATGTGGATATTACCCTTTGCGACAGGCACGTAACCGTGATCCTGAACGGCAAGACCATCATCAACAACCAACCGGTGCTTGGTTGTACCGGCGGTGCCATCACCCCGGATGAGTTTATCCCCGGACCGCTTTACCTGCAAGGGGATCATGGCAAAGTTTACTACCGGAATATTGAGATCAAACCTATCGTAAAAAAATAAAATTCTCACGTAAAATAGCTATATTCGTATTTCCTACCAGACTATACAACGCTAAACCATGTTGGTCGAAGATAAAATTGTATTTAGTGAAATCAAGAATCGTAACCTAAAAATATACGAAGCTCTATTTAAAAATTATTACCCTCAATTAATCAAATTTGCGGAGGGATATCTATTTGACAAACAGGCATGTGATGATATTGTGCAAACGCTATTCATCCATTTTTGGGAAAATGCGGAAACAATTGACCTCGACTACTCTTTGAAATCCTACTTCTTTCAGTCTGTCAAAAATCGTTGTCTGAATCATTTACGGGATCTTCATATCCATGACCATCACAATATAGCTTACATGAGTACAATACTGACTCAGGAAGAGGTTGAAAGCATGGAAGATCCTGAAATTATGCGTCAGGTCAGTGAGGCTATTTCCAAATTGCCCAAAGAAATGGGAGAAGTATTTAGACTAAAGTATTTAGAGGGCATGAAGCTTCGTGAAATAGCCAAAAAAAATCATATAAGCGAGAATACCGTAAAAACTCAGTTACTTCGCGCCAAAGACAAGCTGCGAAAAATACTTTTTGATAGAACAGCTTTGATGTTTTTTCTGTAATATTTATCAGACTCTCTCTTTTTTGTCACCCTTTTTTCATGCCTGTGTGTCTTAAATCAAACTAAACTATATGCCCAAGGAAAGATCTCTCATAGATTTTAAACTGATTTGGGGAAAAATCAATCATACTTTGTCTGCCGAGGAGGATTTATTTCTTTCTAAATGGCTTGATGAAAGTTATTTACATCAACAGTATTTTGATAACGCTGAGCGCTTCTACAAGCAAGGTTCGAGTTTTACCGATACAAAGTCAGAAACAGAGCGAGCCTGGAGGGAAATACAGGGGAAATTAAACAAAGGAAGCCACTACCGAAACAAATGGATTTTACCCATTGCCATAGCAGCCGCAGCCATCATTCTGATTGTCAACCTCATAATTAGAGACAAAAAGATTGAGCCTTCCTTTGTGGCTGCCACCCAGAATGAAACGGTTCAACCCATTCGACCCGGAACCAACAAAGCCACTTTGACACTGAATGACGGCTCAATTCATCATCTGACTTCGGCAGGAAATCTTATCTTGACAGAGGATGGAGCTTCAATTTCAAATGAGGGAACTAAATTAAAATATACGGAGAAAAACATCGCTCCCCCAAAAATCAAATACAATACTTTAACTGTTCCTCGCGGAGGTGAGTTTTCACTCCAGCTATCGGACGGGACCAAGGTTTGGTTAAATTCAGAATCGGTGTTACATTATCCAGTGCAGTTTTCAGACAAAGAACGGAGGGTAGAGCTAACTGGCGAAGCTTTTTTTGAAGTCACGAGGAATGAAAAAAGTCCATTTTTTGTCGAATCGGGGCAGCAAACAGTTGAAGTGTTCGGTACTGAATTTAATATTTCATGCTACAAAGAAAATCAATTTGTATATACAACTCTTGTCAAAGGAAGTGTAGAAGTCTTTTGCAGCAATAAACCTGGGATAAGACAGATTTTAGCACCCAACGAACAAAGCAGGCTTGGCAAATCAGATGAAATTATCTCGAAACGGGCTATTGATCCATATCAATATATTGCTTGGAAAGAGGGCCGGTTTGTTTTTAGAGACCAAAATCTCGAAGAGATCATGTTGAATTTAGCTAAATGGTATGATGTAGAGGTCGTCTTCGCCAATGAAGGTCTCAAAGAGATCAAATTTACCGGGAATTTGAAGCGTTATGAAAATTTTGGAGAAATATTGAATAAAATTGAAAAGACCCACGAAGTGGAATTTCAAATTGAAGGGAAAAAAATAACTATCAGATAGGAGGAAAATATTAAAAAATGCGGAAAATGTTTGCACCATTTCCCGCATTACATTCAGTAATAAATACCAAATGGTTTAATCAAAACAGTACAAATTTATGAAAAAAAAGCGATGGAATCCTATCTGCATCAGCGGATGGAAAAAAACCTTCTTTATCATGAGGATAACAATGTTTTTCTTTCTTGCAAGTTTTTTACAGGTTTCTGCAAGTGTGTATTCTCAGCAAACCAATCTTAGTTTAAAGGTCGAAAATGCAACAGTTTCTGACGTCTTAAAATTGATTGAAGAGCAAAGTGATTTCCATTTTCTTTATCGATCCGATTATTTTAACCAAACTCCAATGGTTACAATCGATACTGAAAAAGCAAAACTTGAAGAGGTATTGAACAAGATCATTGTTCCTTATGGTTTTTCTTATGAGATTGACGACAAGACCGTTGTAATTAAAAAATCCGATAATTTAATTCCTTCCGATCAACAGGAAAAGCAAACCAAAACAATTTCCGGAACAGTAAAAGATGAAAATATGCTGCCTTTGCCGGGTGTCTCAGTTGTTGTGAAAGGAACTACTGTTGGAATCGTCACAGACAACGACGGGAAATTCACGCTTACAGGGATACCTTTGAATGCAAAAGTTCTATCATTCTCTTTTATCGGAATGGATATGCAGGATCAACTGATCGGAACTAAAGCAACCATCAATGTAATATTGAAGAGTAGTACAGTAGGCGTTGAAGAGGTTGTTGTGGTGGGTTATGGTACTCAGAAGAAAGCAAACCTGACCGGAGCTGTCGATCAGGTAACAAGTTCATCTCTGGAGAACAGGTCAATGACCAATGTGTCACAGGGACTAAAGGGTGTTATGCCCAATCTGAATATCAGACTTCTGGATGGTAAACCCAACCAGTCACCAAGTTACAATATCAGGGGAACAACTTCAATAGGTCAGGGAGGTAATGCGCTTATACTGATAGATGGGGCAGAAGGTGATCCAAGTTTACTTAATCCGAACGATATTGCCAGTGTCACGTTGTTGAAAGATGCAGCTTCAGCTTCTATTTACGGGGCAAGAGCTGTATTTGGTGTGGTTCTGATAACCACCAGAAATCCTGAAAAAGAAAAAACTTCAATTACTGTTTCTTCAAACGTTTCTGTCAAAAATCCGATCACAATACCTGATTTTGTAACAGACGGATACACCTGGGCAAAATATTTTGCAGAATCATCTTTTAATTGGGATGGTACTTATCCTGCGGCTGTCAACAAGACCTTGAAATTTTCACCTGCCTATTTCAATGAACTGGAAAGAAGGCACAATAGTCCGCTAGCAACTGACAAGGAAGTTGAAATCGATCCGGTAACCGGCGAGTATGTTTATTATGGAAGTACCGACTTTTATGCTGAGTTGTACAAGAAATATGAAATCGCCAACGAGCAAAACATATCCATTTCCGGAAGTAGTAAAACCACGAGCTACTTACTGACAGGAAGGTTTATGGGTCAGGATGGATTATTCAGGTACAATACCGATAAGTATCAAATGATGAATTTCAGAAGCAAGGGTTCCATTCAGGTATTTCCTTGGCTGAGAATCGACAACAATACAGAATATTCCAGCATGAAGTACCATAATCCACTGAACGTTGGTGAAGGAAGTGGTATCTGGAGAAACATTGGCGATGAGGGGCATCCGCTGTCAACAATGTTCAATCCGGATGGCACACTTACCGCTTCGGCTGCTTACACTGTCGGTGATTTTTGGTACGGTAAAAACGGATATGATTACGGGAGAAAAACATTTAAAACTACCAATGGATTTGTTGCTCAGTTTTTAAATAATGCACTGCGAATAAAAGGTGATTTTACCTACCAAAAGAGGGATAACAGTGAAAAACGCAAACAGGTTCCTGTTCCCTACAGCAACAAACCGGGAGTAATTGCTTATGTAGGAACAAAAACTAATGATTTGCGTGAAATCAATACTGAATCACAGTATATTTCCACCAACATTTATACTGAGTACGAAAAAAGAATTAAAGAGAACCACTACATCAAATTTCTTGCTGGTTACAATTATGAGCAATCCACCTACACCAGGGTAATGGCACAGCGTAACGGGCTTATTTTTGAAGATGCGATGGACCTGAGCCTCGCGTTGGGGCAATCTATCACCACCGAAGGAGGCTGGGAAAAATGGAACATCCTTGGAGGTTTTTCCAGAATAAACTATTCTTACAAGGATAAGTACCTGATCGAGGTGAATGGCCGATATGATGGCTCATCAAAATTCCCGTCCAGCCAGCGTTTTGCCTTTTTCCCATCGTATTCAGCAGGATGGCGAATTTCAAATGAACCATTCTGGAAAGTAAGCCCATCCCTGATTTCAAATCTGAAAGTGAGGGCATCGTACGGTTCACTGGGTAATGGGAACATTGGTTCCTACAATTTTTTGGAAACCTTAGCCATTGCTCAATCAGGAAGAGTCCTCGGCGGGGTTAAGCCTCAATATACCAGCCGGCCAAACGTACTTCCCGAAGGACTTACATGGGAAACGGCAACAACTACAGACTTTGGACTGGATATTTCGATGTTAAAGGATCGCTTGAGTTTTGTCGGTGATTATTACATCCGTAATACAACCGATATGTACACCATTGGTATGACCCTGCCTGCTGTTTTTGGGGCAACCTCTCCTAAAGGGAACTATGCTGACCTTGAAACAAAAGGATGGGAGATTATGCTAACATGGCGAGACAAGTTCAATTTATTATCTAAACCATTTAATTATGACTTGCGATTCACCCTCGCAGATAATAGATCAGTCATTACCAAATACAACAATCCGGATAAATTTCTGTCCGACTATCGTGTAGGACAGGTCTTGGGTGAAATATGGGGATACGAAACTGAAGGATTCTTTATTGACCAGGCCGACATTGACAGCCATGCCAAGCAATCGCCCCGCTTTTTGACGACTGCTTCCGGTAAGATTTATCCCGGCGACGTCAAGCTGAAAGACCGGAATGGCGACAAAGATGTAAATCCCGGAACCAATACGGTTGCCAATCCTGGCGATAGGTTTATTATAGGGAATTCTTCACCGCGTTTTATGTATTCATTTAACCTGGGTGCTAACTGGAATGACTTTTTCTTTTCTACCTTTTTCCAGGGTGTTGGCAAGCAGGACTGGTGGCCCAGTGTTGAATCCGAAGTTTTCTGGGGTCAGTACAACAGGCCCTACAACAAAATGCCCGCCTGGCAAGTCGACAACCACTGGACACCTGAAAATATCGATGCGTACATGCCAAGGTATGTTGCCCGCCAAAATAACCGTTCCGGAGGAATCCTCCAGTCTGAACAGACAAGATTTCTTCAGAACATAGCTTATATCCGTATGAAAAACATTCAGTTCGGGTATAATCTCCCAAAGACTTTGTCTTCAAAGATCGGAGCAGAAAATATAAAATTCTATTTCTCAGGTGAAAACCTTTGGAGTTGGTCTCCGCTATACAGATTGACAAGAGATATTGACATTGATAATACTACTCCATCAGATCAACTATTTACCTCAGGTAATGCAGGTGATGGTCAAAACTATCCGATGTTGAAAAGTATTTCTTTGGGTTTAAGCGTAACATTTTAACTCTACTTTTTAAAAATTACAATTATGAAAAAACAATATTTGTGGTTTCTGCTTTTAAGTCTGCTCTTTGTACGCTGCAGCCTGGAACAGGAACCCATGTCCGTGGCGTCAAAATCCTCTGTATTTGGCAGTCAGCAGGGACTCGATTTATATGCAATGTCATTTTATAATGGTCTTCCCAGCGCTGATGATATCCATCGGGCAGATAACATGTCGGATTACGCTGCAAGAAGGAATGCCCCCCCATTTTTACAGGCAACAGGATTTGGTCCGACAACTTCCAGTAATACTTCTGAATCTGGTTGGGATCTGGTAGCCCTGGGAGCCGACTGGAACTGGGGATGGGGAACCTTGCGGAACATCAATTATTTTATTCAGAGTTGCAACGATCCTGTAATAGCACCCGATGTAAAAAAGAACTACCTGGGGCTGGCAAGATTTTTCAGGGCATGGTTCTATTTTGAAAAAGTGAAACGTTATGGAGATGTACCATGGATCAGTAAAGCACTGGATGTAACTGATACGACCATGTTATACAAAAAGCAGGATCCAAGGGTTATGGTCATGGATTCGGTGCTAGCCGATATAGACTATGCCTGTCAAAATATTAAGGCCACAAGCGATGCATCGAAGAGCCTTGTAACCAAATACATTGCTTATGCGTTTAAGGCTCGGATTTGTCTGTTTGAAGGCACCTTCCGAAAATATCATACTGAACTGAATCTTCAGGGAACAGCTTCTGCTTGGCTTACCCAGTCTGCAGATGCAGCAAAATATGTAATGGACCAGAGTGGATTTAAGTTGTATGAGGGAGCAGGAACAGACCTCTCCTACAGGACCGTGTTTATTACTGCAACCCCGGTTCCAAACAGCGAAGTAATGATGGCCTCAATAATGGATCTGGCATTAGGTGTAACGCACGCTGCCAACTGGGTCCACACAAGTTCCACTACCGGTGTGCGGTTCAATTTTATCCGAACATTCATCAATACTTACCTCAACCTCGATGGTACTCCTTTTACAAATAATCCAAATTATCAAACCATGCTGTTCAAGGATGAGGTCAAGAACCGGGACAAAAGGCTAAAGCAAACCATCAGACTGGGTGATTATAAAAGATTGAGCGCCGGTATTCAGGTTGCCACACCACCCGCTTTTGCCTATACTTATACCGGTTATCAACCCATCAAATGGTGCCTCGATGATGTTTATTATGATACAAGAAATTTGAATATCAATCCGATATCCTATTTCCGTTATGCCGAAGTACTTTTAAATTATGCTGAAGCAAAAGCAGAGCTGGGGTCCTTCTCTGATGCCGATTGGGCACTCACTATTGGTGCGTTAAGGAAAAGAGCCGGTATCACCGGAGGATTGACCACCAAACCAACTGTCGTAGATCCATACATGCAAACGAAATATTTTCCGGGCATAACCGACCCTGTTATCCTTGAAATCCGCAGGGATAGGGGTATTGAACTTTGTATGGAAGGATTCCGTTATTATGACCTTATGAGATGGAAAAGGGGACCATTGCTGGAGATGGAATGGAACGGCATATATGTACCGGAATTGAATACGCCACAAGACCTGAATGAAGATGGCAAAATGGATGTTGCATTTTACAAGACCATGCCTTCTCCCACGGTTTCAGGGGTAACTTACATCAATGTATCCAATACCACTTCAAATCCGGCAGGTTTAAAAAACAGTACATCCGGAGAACTGACATGGCTCACAACAATTCCGCGGAAATGGGAAGATAAAAAATATTATTTCCCGATTCCTGAATCGCACAGGCTAACCAATCCAAATCTTGTTCAGAATCCGGGTTGGTAACCGATGCATGCGAAGTTGTTAATTCGTTAAGATTAATCTTCAAAGCAGATGCAGCCCTGTTGAGCAATCAACAGGGTTGCTTTTGTCAATTCATTTACCAAAATATTTAACTTTGGCTTCCCTTTC
>Ga0172379_10004028_pt1 | contig 22372 bp, 22 predicted proteins | sample GrowelOW334metaG_FD_119756 | JGI IMG/M metagenome (GOLD analysis project Ga0172379, IMG submission 119756) | Groundwater microbial communities from an aquifer near a municipal landfill in Southern Ontario, Canada - Groundwater well OW334 metaG | ecosystem: Environmental > Aquatic > Deep... | reverse complement strand
GTTGCCATTATCAGATATTGATCATCTTTAAATTCTTTAACATTTACAAACGCGGTTATGTCTTCATCTTTTTCTTTTTCAATTAAGTTCAAGATTGAACGCCCGCGCGTTGCTCTGCCACCTTCGGGAACTTCGTGAACTTTCAACCAATAACATTTTCCTTTATCGGTAAAGAATAAAATATATTGATGTGTCGAAGCTACGAACATGTGTTCGATAAAATCTTCATCTTTAGCTTCAGCGCCGTGCACGCCTTTGCCGCCGCGTCCTTGCTTGCGGTAACCGCTTACGGGGAAGCGTTTAATAAATCCTTTGTGAGAAATTGTTACAACAACATCTTCTTCGGCGATAGTATCTTCCAAAGAAAATTCCGTGTAGTCGTAAATGATTTCCGTTCTGCGTTCATCGCCAAATTTTTCTTTGAGAATGAGAAGTTCATCTTTAATTATGAGAAACCTTTTTTCTTCGCTGCTTAAAATGCCTTTTAATTTTTCAATCAACTTGATTGTTTCTTTGTATTCGTCTTCAATTTTTTTGCGTTCAAGTCCGGTTAAGCGCTGCAACCGCATATCGAGAATTGCTTTGGCTTGAATTTCGGAAAGTTTGAACTTCTTCATCAAATTATTTTTTGCGGTTTCAACATCGCGCGATTTTTTGATCGTCTCGATCACTTCATCAATGTTATCAAGAGCAATGATGTAGCCTTCCAAAATATGGGCGCGGCGTTCCGCTGCGTCAAGTTCATATTGTGTTCTCCGGATCAAAACATCCATCCGGTGATTCAAGAAATGAAACATCGTTTCTCTTAACGTAAGAACTTTCGGTACGCCGTTTACAAGCGCTAACATAATTACGCCGAACGTTACCTGCATGGAAGTATGTTTAAAAAGATTATTCAGCACCACCGCAGGAGTTGCATCCCGTTTTAATTCAATAACAAGGCGCATACCGTCACGGTCGGATTCATCGCGGATCGCTGAAATATCTTTAATTTTTTCATCGCGGACAAGTTCTGCAATTTTTTCTTGAAGCGTTGCTTTGTTTACCTGGTACGGAAGTTCGGTAACGATGATACTTTCTTTACCGCTTTTTTGCGTTTCAACATTCGCTTTGGCACGAACAATAATTTTGCCTCTTCCGGTTGTGAATGCATCTTTTACACCTTGATAACCGTAGATAATTCCGCCAGTTGGAAAATCCGGTGCGGTAACAAATTTCATCAATTTTTCGTTGGTGATGTCGGGATTTTTGATCATTGCAACCAAGCCGTCAATAACTTCATTTAAATTATGCGGAGGAATATTTGTTGCCATACCGACGGCTATTCCGCTTGAACCGTTCACTAAAAGATTAGGAAGATAAGAAGGCATTACTGTTGGTTCTTGAAGAGTGTCGTCAAAGTTAGCTGAAAATTTAACAGTGTTTTTATCAAGATCGCGAAGCATTTCATCCGCAATTCTTGCAAGACGCGCTTCGGTGTAACGCATAGCCGCAGGTGAGTCGCCGTCAACAGAACCGAAGTTCCCTTGTCCATCAACCAAAGGATAGCGGAGGGAAAACTCTTGCACCATTCTTACCATTGAATCATAAACTGCAGTATCGCCGTGCGGATGGTATTTACCAAGCACTTCACCCACGATTCTCGCTGACTTTTTATACGCTTTATTATGCGCCATTCCGAGTTCGTGCATTCCGAAAAGTACGCGGCGGTGAACAGGTTTCAGTCCGTCACGAACATCAGGGAGCGCCCTTGAAACGATAACGGACATCGAATAATCGATGTATGAGGATTTCATCTCTTCTTCTAAAGAGACAGGAAGTACTTTTTCAAAAAGGTTTGCCATTGTGTATCTAAATTTTTATTAAAAACTGTTTTTTATTTAAATCTATTTTTAAATGAATTATATATCCAGGTTTCTTACGTACTTAGCATGTTTTTCAATAAAGGCGCGTCGCGGTTCAACAGCGTCGCCCATAAGTGTTTCGAAAATTTTATCAGCGGTAGCGGCGCTTTCAAGCGAAACTTGTAAAACCGTGCGCGTTTCGGGATTCATGGTTGTTGACCATAGTTGTTCGGGATTCATTTCACCCAAACCTTTGTAACGGGAGACAACAATTTTTCTTGAAGTAATAACTTCTGTTTCGCCGGTTTCTTCTTCTGCATCTTCAACAACTTCTTTCCCGTTTCCTTTAAATCTTTTTAATATTTCATCTCTTTCAGCATCGTCGTATGCATAATATTCTTCTTTTCCTTTTTTAATTTTGTAAAGAGGCGGCTGCGCGATAAAAATATTTCCGTTCGTAATAAGGTCTTTCATATGACGATAAAAGAAAGTTAACAGAAGCGTTTTAATATGTGCGCCGTCAACGTCCGCATCGGTCATAAGAATAATTTTACCGTAACGTGATTTTAACGCATCGAAATCAACCCCCCAGCCTGCACCGATCGCGGAGATCATCGCTTTGATTTCGTTGTTCTCTAAAATTTTATTCATGTTGGCTTTTTCAACGTTCAAAATTTTTCCGCGCAACGGAAGGATCGCTTGAAATCTTCTATTACGTCCTTGCTTTGCAGAACCTCCTGCCGAGTCACCTTCAACGATGTACATTTCGCAATGTTCCGGATCGGTGATTGAACAATCGGCGAGTTTGCCGGGAAGTCCAAAACCGTCAAGCGCATTTTTTCTTCGCGCAAGTTCGCGGGCTTTGCGTGCTGCTTCGCGGGCTTCTGCGGCACGCGTACATTTCTCAATAATTTTTTTACCGACGGAAGGATTCTCTTCCAAATATTCTGAAAGCTTTTCACCAACGAGTGTTTCAACTGCTGATTTTGTTTCGCTATTTCCGAGTTTGGTTTTTGTTTGTCCCTCAAACTGCGGCTCTTGAACTTTAACGGAAAGCACTCCGGTTAATCCTTCGCGAAAGTCATCCCCGGTAAGTTGAATTTTATCATTTTTGATTAATCCGTTTTTTGCCGCATAGTTGTTCAGCGTTCTTGTAAGAGCGGTTTTAAAACCGACAAGATGTGTTCCGCCTTCGTGGGTGTTTATGTTGTTAACGTAGGAGAAAAGATTCTCCGCGTAACCGCTGTTATATTGAAAGGCAACTTCAATCGGAGTTCCGTCTTTTTCTCCTTCGATATAAACTGTTTTGTGAAACGCTTCGCGGGTTGCATCAAGATATTTTACGAATTCTATTAAGCCGCCCTTAAAATGATAGGTTTCATCTTCTCCTTCTATTTCATCTTTAACCATAATGGTGATGGTTTTGTTTAGATAGGCAAGTTCGCGCATTCTTTCGGCAACGGTATCAAATTTAAATTTTGTTACTTTAAAGATTTGCTTGTCGGGTCTAAACGTAGTGGTTGTGCCGGTTTCATTTTTCTTTGCCGAGCCGACTTCTTTTACCGTATAACGGGGAACGCCGCGGTCATATTCCTGCCGGTAAACTTTCCCGTTTCGTTTCACTTCAACTTTTAACGTTTCGGAAAGCGCATTAACAACGGAAACACCTACACCGTGTAAACCGCCGGAAACCTTGTAGGAATCATGGTCGAATTTTCCACCTGCATGCAAGACCGTCATTACTACTTCAAGTGCGGATATTTTTTCTTCGGGATGCATATCCACCGGAATGCCGCGCCCGTTATCTTCAACGGTTACGGTTTCATCTTTGTTGATTGTAACTTTAATTGTATCGCAGTATCCGGCGAGCGCTTCATCAATACTATTGTCAACTACTTCGTTGATAAGATGATGCAGACCGCGTTGTCCGACGTCGCCAATGTACATCGCGGGACGCATGCGTACGGCTTCGAGTCCCTTAAGTACGTTGATATTTTTTGCACTGTATTCTTCAATTTTTTCTGTTCCGTTAGCCATTTATTTTCCCAGGTATTTATTTCAATTTTTGTTTTGGCATCTTCGTGATCGTGATACCAACTGTCGGTTTATCCGATAAGTTTTAAATAGTTTATTCTTTTTTCTCCGAAGAACTCATTTATTTTTTCAACCAATTTTTCTTTTTGAAGAAAGAGTTCATTCCGCCATGCAGGATTTTCAACTTTCAACAAAAGAATTTTCCTTTCAACTTTTTGAGGTTCCGCAATTTTTTCAAATGCAGGAAATATCTCGTAAAATTTTTCAATCACTTCATTCTCTTTAATAAAAGCATTTATCTTTCGCAGACCCGGCTCGCTTGCAAGAAGTTCTGCAAGACTTTTTACCTTATGGCTGCGCATAAGAAACCTGCCCGTTTGAAATTTCAATCACTTTATCGTTTCCGCTGCGTAAAAAAGAAGAAAGATTTGCCAAATCGGTTGCGGTTATAAACGCCTGCCCCACGTTACGAATATAATCGCTGATGTGCGCCGCTCTTTTTGCGTCGAGTTCGCCGAAGGCATCATCAAGTAAAAAGATCGGGATTCTTCCAAGAATATCTTTCATGTAAAAAAATTGTGCGAACCGCAGCGCAACTTGAAAAGTTTTATGCTGTCCTTGCGACCCAAAAACTTTTAACGCTTTTCCATTAATCGAAAAAATAAAATCATCGCGGTGAGGTCCAACGAGATTTGCCCCTCTTCTAATTTCTTCATCTTTTCTTTTTGCTAATTGCTCGAAAAATTTCCCCTCTAAATCGGTTTCTCCGTTTGCAATGGTCGTTTGATATTCGATTAAAGGAAGTTCTTCGTCATTTAAAATAGAAGAGAATGCATGCAATAAATAAGTGTTAAACAAAGTTAAAAACTTTTTCCTGTATGCAATTAAACTGCTTCCCGCAGTAACCATTTTTGTATTCCACGCTTCCAGTTCATCAAAACCTACCGAGCGAAAATCTTCTTTCATTTTATTCAGAAGAAAGGAACGATGCTTCAACGTTTTAGAATAATCAAGCAGCGTTTCCATGTAAAGCGGATTAGACTGTGAAAGAATTGCATCGACAAACTTTCTACGGTCTGCAGGAGCGCCTTGCGTTAATTGATGATCTTCAGGCGTAAGCAAAACTATCGGGAACTTTCCGATTATTTCCGAAGGGCGGTAAATTTGTTTTCCGTTTACTAAAAAAGCCCTCTTGTTCTCGGAGGCAGAATAATAAATGCGGACAATGTCGGAAGTATATTCTTGAAATGTTCCGGTCACTTCACACTCCGTTGCAGAAAATTGCAAGAGCTCTTGATCTGAGGAGGCTTTAAAGTTTTTTGTTGTGCACAATGAATAAATTGCTTCTAAAATTGTTGTTTTCCCTTGACCGTTTTCTCCGACGATAAAATTTATTCCGTCTGAAAAAGTAAGAAAAGAGTCCGAATGTATTCTATAATTTTTTAACTGAAGAGATTGCAATACCATATTAACTATTTAACCGGACCGGCATCAACAGCATTAACAATTCTTCTTGCTCTGTTTTTTCAACAGGCTCAATTACACAGGCTTTAGTTGGCGAATGAAGTTTAAATTGAATTTCGCCTTCATCAAGGTGCATAAGAATATCGTTGGCGTAAGCGGTGTTAAACCCAATATCCATCGGTTCACCGGTATAAGTGCATGCGATAGTTTCTTTTGCGCTTGAACCTTTGTCAATATCTTCCGAAGAAACTTCCAACAATGATGCGGAAATAGAAAATTTTACTTGTTGATAATTAGAAGTTGAGAAGAGAAGCATTCTTTTTATTGCCGCGTGTAAATCGCTTCTGCGGAGTTTCAAAATATTTTCATTTTCAATTGGAATAACGCTGGTGTAATCGGGATATTTTTGTGCGATGAGCCGTGAACTAAATTCAACATCATCCATTACAAAAGAAAGATGCGTTTCGCTAAGATAGAGCGTCAAGTCGTTATCGTTCACTAATTTTCCAAGCACACCCACTGCGCGTTCTGGAAGGATATAATTTTCATGTTCCGGAAAAGTAACTTTTTGATCAATAAATTTTACCAGGCGGTGTCCATCGGTGGCAACAAAGGTTAATCCGTTTTCCGTACATTCCAACAAGGCTCCCATCATAGCCGGGCGCATAGCTTCTTTGCTTATTGCAAACGATGTTTTATCAATTGCTTTTTTTAATGTTTTCCCGCTTAGAGTAAGCGATTTATCTTTTTGAATGACCGGAAGTTTTGGAAATTCTTCTGCAGAGGCATAACCGATTGCATATTGTCCGTTTTCGGTTGTCAGTTTCATTTTTTGATTTGATTCCGTAGTAAAGCTTATCATCGTATCGCCGAGAGACTTTACAACATCAAACAACAGCTTTGCCGGCACAACCATTGCAAGATTCTCATTCGCATCTACATTAAGAGAAGTGCGAAGAGCTATCTCTAAATCAGTTGCGGAAACCGTTAAAACCCCATCTTCAATTTCAAAGAGGAAGTTTTCTAAAACAGACATAGTAGTTCTTGCCGGGATTGCCGGAAAGACTTTGGCTAACAGTTTTTCTAATTGTTTGCTGTTGATTTTAAAATTCATAATTATCTCCATTTAGACACTGAAATTTAATAAAAAATGAGGGAAACTCAATTTAAAAAAACGAGTATTTCTAATCTTTTTTGAACAAGAAAGATAAGGAAGCTAAATACCTCCGGTGGGGGTTGTTACTTTATCATTTGAAGAAATCGTTGCACTAAGAACATAGCTTAGTGTTGTGCCGGTTCCTAGAATTGCACTGGAATAGAGCACAGTTATTCTTGTGTCTGCATTCATTACAACCGAGCCGCTAACTGCGCCGTTTACGGAAGAAGTTTGTACTCCCGAAGGAATAGTGTACGTTGTTGAGTAAGTATAAGTTCCCTTAGGGATATTCCTGACTGTTTTAGAACTGTTAGGAACAACGGTAATTGTTTCTCCCATAAAATTGATAATAATATTTTCCATTGCGACACTATTAAAAGTAACACTGTTGGTAACCGTTGTTTTACAACCGCTTATGAAAAAGATTAAACCAATTATTACGATAAAACTTCTGCGCATGTCCATTTTTTAGCCTTTAGAAAATTTTCTTTCAAAACTTAGGTTTTTTATTATTAAATTTCAATAAAGATTTTCTGTTTCAACAATTATATTTTCTTTTGTAAATAAAGTGAAAAAGATGAGAACTATTAAACTACTCAGCTTTCTCTGTTGTTATTTTATAATTGCAACATTCCTTGGCGACCAGCAAAAAGGAATTATTAAATTAACATCCAAAGATATTGAAATAAATGTTGATAGTTCTAAACCAGGCGTAACTATTTCTAATTTTTGGAAGTATAAGTCAGGCGATTAATTGGCGCAAAGATGATTCTCTTGAAGATGATGTAACGTTCGTGGTGGTAAAATTTTAGTAACGCTATTCGCTTCTCCGGTATTCCATCATTCCACCGGAAACATTTTTTGCTTGAAAACCTTTTTCAAGAAGAAATTTTGTTGCCGAGCGCGAGCGGCTTCCCGATCTGCAAATAACCGCGATTTCCTTATTGCGGTATTTTTCAAGTTCATTAACCTTGTTAGAAAGGACTTGTAAAGGAATATTAATAACCCCTTTAATTTTGCCAAGGTTACTTTCCAATTCTTCCGGCATTCTTACATCTAAAACAATTAAGGCTAAATCTTTTCCAACCCGCTGTTTTAATTCAGAAACTGAAATTGAAGTTTTTGGATCATCTTTATCCATTCCAAAGAAACTAAAAATTGACATAAATAATAGTGTTGTTAGTAAATAAAATTTCTTGGTTATAACCATTCAGATTAATTTAACCCGCACATACCCGAAGCGCATCCGCCGCCACTGTTGTAATTTGTTCCGCATGTTCCGGTTGAGCATCCGCCATCGTAAGAAGAACCTGAATTGACCGAAGCCGCAAAAGATGAGAGAAGTTTTTTATTCTCTTTTGATTGACATTTCGGGCAGGTAACATCGTCTATTTTTGTTGAAGATTTATGTAGCACTTCAAATTTTTCATTGCAAGTTTGACACCGGTATTCAAAGATCGGCATAATAATTTTCCTCTTTATCGGTTTTATTGTTCATCAGTTAATTCCAGGAACGCCATTAATTTTTTATGGACATCTCCAGGAAGCGTTTCCGTACATTTTTTATAAAGATCAATCGTCATTTCAACAGAAGTAAAATAACTTTTGCATCCATGACAAGTTTCTAAATGCTCTTTAATGGCAACACATTTCGGCGAGTTCATTTCCTCGCTAAGACTTTCGCAGATGTGACCCATCACATCTTTACATGATACTTTTTCTTTATTCATTTTTGAAATGCCTTCGTAATTTCATTTCTTAAAAATGACCGCGCTCTGTGCAGGCGCGATTTTACTGCCGGTACTGAAAGCTCCAACATCTTTGCCGTTTCTTCGGTTGAATATTCTTCAACGTCGCGCAGGGTAAAAACCACCCGGTATTCCGGCTGCAATTTGTCTATGGCTGAATCCAAAATATTTCGCAGTTCCTTTGTTTCTAAATTCTTTATCGGCAGCGATGACCAATCTGCAATATATTTTTCGTCAAACAAACTTTCATCGGTTTCTTGTTCAACAAAAGTATAGCGGCTGTTTTTTCTTGCTTCCATTAGACAGTGATTAACCACAATCCGGTAAAGCCATGTGGAAAGTTTTGAGTTTCCATCAAATTGGTGCAGCGATTTGATCATGCTGTAAAAAGTTTCCTGCATTATGTTTTCGGCTTTTTCACGGTTTCTGCAAACTTTAAAAGCGAAACTATAAACCGTCTGCTCGTAATTTTTTACGAGTTCGGCTAGCGCTTTTCTATCGCCGTTTTTTGCAGAAGCAATTAAGAGTTCTTCATTCATGCTGTTAGATGTAAAATTTAGATTTTCGATTCGCAAAATAGTCAAAAAATCAAGAGAACTATAATTCGAGACTCATCCATAAATACCAGCTTGCAATTGATTGATACGGTTTCCATTTTTTCTTTTCGCAAAGCGCGGCAATTTTATTTTCGTCCGGCAGTTCTTTTAATTGATAATTTCTCCGGATAGCATTTTTTATTCCCAGGTCGCCCACAGGCAAAACATCCAACCTTCCTAAAGTAAAAATTAAAAACATGTGAGCCGTCCAAACGCCGATCCCTTTAACTTTTGTCAATTCGCCAATGATTTCATCATTAGATTTTTGAGAAATCTTTTTAAACGAAAGTTGATTCGACATAATTTTTTCAGAGAGATCTTTTACATAAATTGCTTTTGCATTTGAGAGACCGAATTTTCGTATTTCCTCAACGGGTGTTGCAGCAACATTTTCCGGTTTAACAGATTTGCCAAAGTGAGCTGAAAATTTTTTGTATATGCTTTCCCCGGCTTTTACAGAAAGCTGTTGATTGATAATTGCTTTTACAAGCGAGGGATAATAATTCTTGCGCCGCTTAATTCTGCAAGTTTGAGTTTGTGATATAATTCTCCTGAGGACAGGGTCCATATCAATTAAGTGATTTATTCCGTTTCTAATTTCTAAAGAATTCATTATAATTATAAAGAAAAAAAATAGTATTTAAAATGGCAACTCAAATAAAACCGTTATTGCTTATAAAAGCAAATAAACTTTTTTCAAATGTTTCTGAAAAGTCATATTCTTTTCCCTTTAACGTTAAAGACGTTATTGAATTTAAAGAAGGCGATATTATCTATAAGGCTGGAGATTCGGCAGAACACATCTACTTGATTTTAGAAGGAGGCGTGAAAATAAAATTTTCCGTACCGATTGAAGGACAAAAAATTTTTGTAAAAGCCGCCGCGGATTTTTTCGGTGAGAAAGAATTTCTTGCCATGATCTCGCGCACTTCCTCCGCTGTTGCCGAAACCAATTCCACTCTTTATCTGCTTAAGAGAAAAGAATTGAACAATTTAATAACGTCAAACAGAACAATTTCAAATAACCTTCAAGGGATAGAGATTTTAACTGTAAGCGACGAAGATACTTCAAATGAACCGGGAGATGAATATCAAAACATTGCAGGCGATACATTCAACTTCGATTCGTTTTCTCCATCAATTGATGATAACACTCCAGAGGAAAAAACACCGGTATTAGACGAGGATGTTTCACAAGACGAGCCGGGAATTTCTTTTGATGCCGATAAATTTACATCCACCGATAATGAGATAGATTTTGAAGGTGTAGTTCAAAAAACATTTTCGGAAACACAGGAAGTTGAACCAGTTTCGCAAGGCGAGTCAGAAAATGAAAGCCGGGAGTTTTCAATATCTCCTTCGGATGCAATTAAACATGAAGAAGAAGTACCGCCGTTAGAAGAACCGCTTGAAAAAGTACCACACGTTCTTGAACCTATTGAAGATAGTTTTTGGGGAGTTTCCGAATCTTCAAATAACAAAACATTTATTGAAGAGCCGACCACTGAACAAAAACCGTTGCTTTCACCCGAAGACAGTCAATCACTTTTTGTTCAGAATGAAAACAAAAAAACGACTGGGTTAACGGTAAATCAGCTTCAGCTTATTATTGATGCGGCAGAAAAAGTAAATTCAAATATTAAAATTGATGAGGTTCTCCGCTCTATTGTTGAAGCCGCAACCTCGTTAACTTCAGCCGACCGCGGAACTCTTTACATTTTGGACTATGATAAAGGTGAGTTGTGGTCTAAAGTTTTACGCGGCGAAAACATTGAAGAAATAAAATTGAAAATTGGACAAGGACTTGCCGGGTGGGTTGCAAAGACGGGAGAAATAATTAATCTTCCCGATGCCCATCAAGATGAACGATTCGACAGCAATATTGATAAGATGTCCGGCTACAAAACAAAATCGATGATCTGTTATCCGATTAAAAATCGTGAAGGCGTTATCATTGGTGTTTTACAATTATTGAATTCCGCACACGGAGAGTTTACCCAAATCGATTTAGATTTTCTTGAAGCTCTTTCCGTTCATGTGGCGCTTGCTTTATCCAACGCAGAACTTGTACATCAACTTATAAAAACCGATAAACTTGTTTCACTCGGTAAACTAACGAACTTTATTCTTTCCGATATAAAAAAACCTGTTCTTACCATTAAGCAATTTGCCGAACATATTAAACGGAAAAATGTTCCCGATGATGTAAAACAGGTTATGGATTTAATGATAGAACAAGTTGGAAACGTTAATGAAATTATTCAATCAACTCTTGCTTATGCCGAAGGAAAAACATTTTACCGGTTGAAAAAGAGAACGTTAAATGCCGTGATGGATGAAATAGTTACCAAACTTGCAGAATATGTTGAATACCGCGGCGTAAAGTTATTTAAGAAATTTGACCGCGATGTTACCGTTAATGTTGATAAAAAAGAATTGTATCAAGCATGTTACCAAATTGCCAAAAATGCTTGCGATGCAATGCCTGACGGAGGAAAGCTCTTCGTTTCAACTTTGGTCGAACCCAACCTGGTAAAAATTTCTTTTAAAGATAACGGCATCGGAATTCCCGAAAGCGTTTTAGGGAAAATCTTTGAACCGTTTATGAGTCAAGGAAAGAAAGAAGGAATGGGCTTAGGGCTTCCGATAGCGGAAAATATTATCAAAAAACATAACGGAACAATTTCTGTTGAAAGCGAATTAGGAGAGGGAGCTGTTTTCTCAATTTCACTCCCGATTGAAATTTAGTTTTTAAATGATTTATAACCTCATTACGGTTCTTGGTCCAACTGCATGTGGTAAAACCAAATTAACCGCAAAACTTGCCGATCACTTTAACGGTGAAATTATTTCTGCCGACTCCCGCCAGGTTTATAAAAGAATGAACATCGGAACAGGAAAAGACTTGCAAGAGTTTTTCTTTAACGGCAGACAAATCCCTTATCATCTTATTGATATTGTTGAACCAAACGAAGAATTCAATTTATTTTTATTTACCGAACATTTTTCCAAAACGTTTCAAGAAATCTCCGAAAAGAAAAAAACTCCTTTCTTAACCGGCGGAACCGGAATGTATCTTTCTGCTATTCTGCAAAATTATCAATTGGCAAAAACCGATTTTAATTCCGAACGGAAAAACGAATTAGAAAAAATTCCGGTTGAAGCATTGGCGGCGTTGCTTTTTTTGCTTAATCCAAAGCTGCACAACACTACCGATTTGCTTGATAAGGATAGACTTATTAAAGCTATTCTTGTTGCGGAAGCAAGTCTAAATGATGAAGCAGCCGTAAGCGCGAAAGTTTCTTCCTTCACTATTGGAATTCAACCGGATAGAAAAATTTTGAAAGAAAAAATTTCGGAACGGTTAACATTGCGTTTACAAAACGGAATGATCGAAGAAGTTGAACAGCTTGTTGCCGAAGGAATTTCATTTGAGAAATTAAATTTCTTCGGATTGGAATACCGGTATGTCGGTTTGTATCTTCAAAAAAAATTAACGTACAACGATATGTTCCAGAAACTGCGCGGCGCCATCAATCAATTTGCAAAACGGCAAATGACCTGGTTCAGAAAAATGGAACGTGAAGGTGTTTCAATTTATTGGCTCCCTGAAGCAGATTTCTCCGAAGCAAAAAACTTGATCGAATCCAAATGCCCGCTCTTCCGCTAAAAGTAAAAAAATATTTAGAAAAATATGGAACTGAAGTCCGTCCTTTTGAGTGGCGCTCTTCCGCTCAAATCGAATTGATAGTTGTTGTTCCCGCCATAAGTGAATATGAAAACATAAAAAAATTACTGACCTCTCTTGAAGCGGCGGATAAAAAATACGCCGATAAAATTTTAGTAATGTTTGTTGTGAACAATTTGAAATCTTCCGGTGACGAAGTAAAAAGAAAAAATCAAAAAACGCTTGAGTTTTTGCGTTCGTCTCTCGATGACAAAAACCCAAATGACAGTTTTTCTGTTGGATTTATTGATGCAGCAGGCGATGGAAATGAACTTGATGAAAAAAACGGAGGCGTAGGATTAGCGCGTAAAATCGGCATGGATACCGCTCTCTCGCTTTTCAATTATAAATGCACAAAGAAAAAAATTCTTGTTTGCCTTGACGCTGATTGCACCGTTTCTCAAAATTATTTTACAGAAATATATGAAGAGTTCAACCGGCAGAATTTTCATGCGGCGGTTACGGCGTTTCAACATTCATTATCGAATAAAGAAAACCGTGAAGCGATTCTCTGTTATGAAATTTTTCTCCGCTATTATGTTTTGAGTTTGCGGTTTGCCGGATCACCTTACGCGTTTCACACAATCGGCTCAACAATGATCTGCGATATTGAAAGCTACATAAAAGTTGAAGGAATGAACAAACAAAAAGCCGCGGAAGACTTTTACTTCCTCGAAAAGTTAGCCAAGAATGTTTCGATAGGTGAAATAAAAAATGTTGTTGTCTTTCCTTCACCGCGCGGATCGTGGCGGGTTCCATTCGGTACGGGACAACGGGTAAACCGTTTTTTGAGCCATATTCAAAACGAATATTTACTTTACAATTTCAACTCGTTTTTAATTTTGAAAGACTGGCTGCAATTATTTTTAACCAATAACTTTACTGCAGAAGAATTCTTGTCGGAAGCAGAAAAAATTCACTCAAGTCTTTTTGCTTTCTTAACGGAACAAAAGTTTGAAAAGACATGGGACCAAATTATGCGCACGGCAAAAACCGGTGAACAATTACAAAGGCAAAAAAATATTTGGTTCGACGGATTTAAAACTTTGAAACTTATCCATTACTTACGAGATAATGGTTTTCTGCAGCAGCCAATGTTCGCTTCTTTAAATCAACTTTTAAAAGAAATGAAAGTTGAAATTGATTTTAAAAGTGAAGAAGAAATTCCCCCGTTTGAAGTTCAACAAAAGTATTTGGAAACGTTACACAGTCTGGAAAATAAATTATCTTAAAGAGGAGAATTACTTTTTCCTTATATTTGAAAAAAAAATCTAAATGAAATGGATCCAATAAATATTATCATCGGAATAAATATTCTTGCAACGCTTGGCGCCAATATTTCCGGGACTAAGCAAGGATTTAAGTCTTCAATAACTCAGGTTAAAGAAAGACCTAAAACTTATTTGCAGCAGTTGCCCACTACGCTGGCAACAATTTCTCTTCTCTTGTTGATTATTTCCTTATTTCAAGTTGGAACACTTCCTTATAAAGAAAATAATTTTTTACTTCGTTTAACCAGTTTGGCTTTTTATCTTATTTTTTCATGGGTACAAATCTGGTCATATAAATCTTTGGGAACTAACTATTCGCAGGATATTGTTGTTCTTCAAAAACATCAATTGGTTACCAAAGGAATTTATGCTGTTGTGCGTCACCCGCACTATCTCTCACAAATTATTATTGAGGTTGCCGCCGCCGTGGCAACGTTGAGTTATTTGGTCGCCCCTTTGGCATTGGTGCAGATCCCTTTTTTATTTTTAAGAGCAAAGCGCGAGGAGCAACTTTTGCAGAAACATTTTAAACAAGATTACGAAGCCTATAAAAAGAAGACCGGCTTTTTCATCCCCTTTTTAGGTTAACTGATGAAGGTAATTTTATTCTCATTTCTCTTTACGTTAGAAATATTTTCTCAGCGGTTTTATCAACTTGTTATAAGTAATGATGCAAAGGAAATAATTGTTGATGCTTTCAGTAAAAACGGATTAACCTATTTCCCGATAGAAGTTTTTTCAAAAGAATTTCAATTCAAATCCAAAACCAATATTGAATCGCAACAACTCGAAATTACTTTTCCGCAGTATCTATTAAAAATTCGTCCGCGGAATTCTTTTGTTGTGCTTCAATTGAAAAAAGACAAAAGTGAAAAAGTTTTGCAGCTGCCGGTTTCAACAATCAGCTTGAAAAATCAACTTTATCTCCCACTCGAGTATGTGCAGAATATTATTGAAAAATGTCTTGGCGGAAAGATTTCCTATAAGAAAGTTGAAAAAGAAAATGCGAAGGATGAACAAAAAGAAATAGTTGAAAAGGAAATTCCTCCATCGGCGATAAGCGCTCTTCATGTTTCGGTTAGTGAAAAAGCGAACGGAACACTGGTGAAACTTACTTCAGGTAAAAAAGTGAGTAAAGTAACGCATACAATTTCTGATGATGTTATCAAAATTACATTCCCGGAGATTTTTGTTGATGAAAAAAAACTTGATCAAACTTTTCCTAAAGGGTTAGTTAAAGAATTAAAAGCCGTTAACACGGAAACCGGAAGCGAAATTTCTTTATCGCTCAGAAAAAATTATGCTGCTTATGAGTTTATTGAAGAAATCGTCGGGAAAGAATTTCTTGTAACGATTCACAATAAAAAATTTGCCGCAAATAACGAAACAAAAAAAGAGAAATGGAATTTTGATGTTATCGTTCTTGATGCAGGCCATGGCGGAAAAGATTACGGCGCAATAGGAGTTAATAATACGGTCGAAAAGGAAATTAATCTTGCTGTTGCTCTTAAAGTTGGAAAACTTGTAAATGAAAATATAAAAGATGTTAAAGTGGTTTATACCCGCAACGATGATCATTTTGTTGAGTTGTACAAACGCGGAAAAATTGCAAATGAAAACAACGGCAAACTTTTCATTTCAATTCACTGCAACTCTACTCCAAAGAAAAAAAGTGATCCGAATGGATTTGAAGTTTATCTTTTGCGCCCCGGGAGAACCGAAGAAGCCATCGGTATTGCCGAACGCGAAAACCGCGTTATTGAATATGAAGATGACCCAAAGCGTTATCAAAAATTAACGGATGAAAATTTTATTCTTGTTAGCATGGCGCATAGTTCTTCGATGAAATACTCGGAAAAGTTTGCAGATATGGTTCACCGGCAGTTCAAACAAAATCTCTCTCTCTCTCCGCGGGGCGTTAAACAAGCGGGCTTTTACGTCTTGGTTGGTGCTTCAATGCCGAGTGTATTGATTGAAACCGGTTATGTTTCAAACCCGGGTGATGCCGCCTTTCTTAAAAGTGAAAAAGGACAACAGCAAATTGCTCAATCAATTGTGAGCGCTATTAAATCTTTTAAATCTTATTATGACCGGGTAATTGACTCAGAATAGAGGGAATTATTTTTTAACTTAGAACAATAAATTTATTCAATACGGAAGATCAATGACAAAAACACAAATCTGGAGTGCGGCTTTTTTAGGAATTTTCGTAATTCTATTTTTTCTTCAAAAATTTGCGGGGACCGAGTACGGTTCATCACCAAGTATGGGCATGGGTGCAGCAATGCCTCAAAAACAATCTACTGAAACAATGGCTTCTTCTGATGCAAGCGGTGAAGTTTTAGTAAAACAATTCAACTGCACCACTTGCCACGGCGTTGATTTACAAGGAACCAACATGGCGCCTGCTTTAGTCGGGCTAAAATCATATTATGACAGAGACAAACTGATAAATTATTTGCGTAACCCGAACGCGTATCTTGAACAAGATCGTTTTAAAGAATACAAAGATAAATTTAAGAATATTGTTATGCCTGCTTATGGAAATAAAGACGTAAAGGAATTAGGCAAGATTACCGATTATTTATTAGGCTTAAATTAAGATAAAAGGATATCTTCAAATACTTTCGTTGCTTTTTTGCTACATTCGTCTTAGTTTTGCATTTGATAATGTGAAAGGAAAAGAGAACATTGTCTGAGCAATTAACAAGTTTAACAGATGCAGAAATAATGAAGCGGATTGCAAATTATGATTCGCGCGCTTTAGAAACCCTGTATAATCGCTATTCGCCAATTCTTTATACCGTGATAAAAAAAATTGTTGGTGATGCACAGGTTTCGGAAGAAGTTTTAATTGATGTTTTTGTAATTGTCTGGCGGAAAATAAATTACTACGATTTGAAAAACGGCGACGCCTACAGCTGGCTTATCAATGTTGCTCGCAACAAGGCTGTCGATACCGTCCGGAGAAGTAAAAATATCATCCCCGATGCTTACGATGACAATTACGAAAATTTTTATATCGTTCCCCGGCTTTCTCCGCAAATAGATGATTTGGATTTAAAGACGGCAATCAGCATAAAAGATAACATCGAAAAAGCATTGAACAAATTAACCGATGCGCAAAAGTACGTCCTCTTTCTTGGTTATTATGAAGGACTAACACAAAGTGAAATAGCGCAGCACCTGCGTATCCCTCCGCAGACAGTTAAATCCAAAGTAAAAATAGCCCTCTCCAACTTGAAAGATAATTTATTGAAGGGAGGAGAATAATGGATGCCGATAGAGAAAAAGATTTTGCTTCTCTTTTACATGCGTTTGCACTTGGCTGTTTGGAGCGTGAAGATTATGACAGGATGATGGAATATTTTAAAAGCAATCAAGATTATCCCTGGCAGGAACTTGGTGAATATCAAAACTTAGTTGCTCTTCTTCCATCGTTTCTAAATATTGAAGTCCCCGATGCACGTGTAAAAGATATGGTTGCCCGTAAACTTTATCGTTTGCGCGACCAGCAGCGTCCTCAAAGAGCGACACAAATTATTTCTCAAACTTCTCCGGTTCAACATAAAAATTTATTTCAGAGAATCGAAACACCCGAACAAAAATTATTTTCACAAATTTCCTCTCCAATTTCTGAACAAGAAAAAACAGAACCGGAAGCATCACCGGAGACTGTTGGCTCTACTAAGAAAGACGCAACTAAGACGGAAGAATTTGAACCGGTAAGCAGCAGCAAACCAGATGATTTTTCATACAAGCCGGAAGATAAAACTTCTCCACTTTCTGATTCCAGGTCACCGTTCAGTATGGATGAAAGCACCAAACAGGATGAACCTTATCCCGGTTATTTATCGGATTCAAAAGAAAATAAGGATGCAGGTTTTTCAAGCAATTTTGATCAAATGGAAAACAGAAGCAAAGAAACTTCCGATGATAACGATGAGTTTTCGTTTGAATCTTCGCTTTCAAATTATTCATTAAGCGGCGAATCTTTACCTAAACATGATGAAGCATATTCTTCATTCTCTTCAGAGACATTGGTGGAAGAGCCAACCGCAAAAACCCCGCAAGTAAGTATTCAAAAAGAAAAAAGAAAATCCGGCGTATCTTTAGTAGTTTTTTTTCTGGCATTTTTAGGATTAGTCGGTGCAATAGCCGGAGTTTATTATTACTTATCAAAGGATTTTAAAACAGTTACGCAAAAACAGGCTGCTGATTATAAAGCGATAGTGGAGTCGTTACAGAGTGATTTATCAAGTACAAAAGAAGTTGACGCGCTTCTTGCATCAATCAATTTGCAAATGGTAAATCTAAAGAGCACTCCAAAAGCTGCCGGCGCTTACGGTAAATTTTTATTTGATTCGGTTTCAAGGAAAGCAATGATCCAGGTGGTTAATCTGCCGGTTCTTTCGAGCGATAAAGTTTATCAGTTGTGGATAATTTCAAACAATCAAAAATATTCTGCGGGCATTTATAACGTTACTTCTTCAAAACAGTATTTTCCTGTTACAAATTTCGACGGATTAAATTTAATTGGACCTACAGTTTTTCTTATTACAGAAGAAGTTTCGACAGGCGGAGAAAAACCTTCAAAGGATATTTATTTAGTCGGGCAGGTTATTTTATAATTCTATTTTCTCGATTGCCGCTGTTCAAAATAAAGCAAGAGAACGGTAATTACCGCCATTAATAAAAGAAGCCAGTATCTTATTAAGACTTCCGGAAGAGATGCGAAAAAGCTTCTCAGTTTTAAATTCCCCGCGAACAAGCTTACCATCGTTGCAGTAAAAATTAAAAATCCCGATACATACAAAACCGATCTCTTTTTTGCGTTCTCAATAAAAACCATCAATAAAGAGAAACCGGTTATATAAATACTTCCTGCAACTATTAATGGAAAAGTAATATCAAGCAGAAACGATTTAATTAAAAAAGAAAAAACCCCAGTAAAAAAAATACCTGAACCGAAAAAAACTGCGAGAAAATTTTTTGTTCCGAATGAATAATAAAAAATAGTTAAGCCGATAAAAAAAGATGCAAAGGAAAACATGGAGAATAATGAAACTTCAATAAATCCAAACAATTGCAGAATTATTGGAAGAAGCAAAAAAAGCAATCCGTATTTAATTAGTTGATTTGGAAAAATCATCGGCGTGCCGCTTATAAAATTCTTTGTCCCATGCTTGAAGCGACAACTTCTGCAGCAAAGAGAGCGGTTTGGTTTTTATGATCAAGAATCGGATTTACTTCTGTTATTTCCAGGGATGACATACAGCCACATTCGGCAATCGCCTCCATCAATAAGTGAGTTTCCCTGAAACTTAAACCGCCGGGAACAGGAGTACCGACTCCCGGGGCAACAGATGGATCAACGCTATCAACATCAAAACTAATATGAATATGGTCAACGCTGTTTTTAAATTGCTTTAGCACGCGCGAAATAATCCGGTGAATTCCAATTTTATCAATGTCAGCCATCGTATAAACCTGGAGACCGATTTCCTTAATGTTTTTTCTTTCCAAAGGATCGATGCTGCGCGCACCGATAACAACGCAATTTTCCGGTTTTACTTTTGGAGCAAATCCGTAAAAATGGGTGAGACTTTTATTTCCCAAGCCAAGCAATGCGGCAAGCGGCATTCCGTGTATATTTCCTGAAGGTGAAGTTTCGTCGGTATTCATATCGGTATGTGCGTCAATCCAAATTATGCCGAGGCGCAATTTTTTTTTCTTGCAGAAAGAAGCAATGCCGGCTACTGAGCCTATGGACATTGAGTGATCTCCGCCAAGGACTAAAGGAAAATTTCCTTCCGATAAACTTTTTTCAACTTTTCCGGCAAGAATTTCCGAGGTCTTTAAAATTTCTTTCAGATATTTTAATTGTGGATCTCCTTGAGTCTGCCGTTCGATAATTTCAATTTGAATATTTCCGTCATCAATAACGTTGTATCCCAAACTTTGTAACCGTTCGGAGATATGACTGATGCGCATAGCGGAAGGTCCCATGTCAACTCCGCGCCTTCCGGCGCCTAAATCAACGGGAAAGCCGATAATATTTACAACTTTTGAGGGAAGCATAGTCTTTGCAATTTCTTTATAAATTTTGAGAGTAATTTATATGCGAAAACATTCTCTTACAAATTAGTAAGGTAATTGACACCTTAAAATTAGCGCTATATTCTTGTGAAAAACAAATGACAGATTGCAAATCAAATACAAATTCAAATAAGATGAGTGATTATTGGATATTATGCAAAGAATCGTTCGGAAAATATAATTGTCTTTTGAAATTTGTTTTTTGTGAATTCCGGTTTAGGTTAAACTTCTTCAAAGCGAATCCAATTTTCCCGTGTTTTTTCTGCTTTAGCTCCGCCGGCTGTAAAGATAACAGTAGCGCCGGGTTCAACAAGTTTTGTTTCAAGAATTAATTTTCTTGCGAGAAAAATTGCAACTTCCTTTTGCTCTATTTCTTCGCAATAAAGAGAGGTTACTCCCCAGGTTAAACAAAGGGCGTTCATTGTCTCAAAGTTATCCGATAAAGCAATAATTTTACATGCAGGTCTGTATTTAGAAAGTCCGTGCGGTGTTTTGCCCTTTGAAGTAAAGCCGACGATTGCATCTGCGTTAATTTGACGGCTCATTGAAACAATTCCTTTGTTCATCGAATCGAAAAGATTTTCTTTTATGTTTTCGGGAACCACATAATAAATGTGTTTGTGCGGAATATGTTGTTCGGCGGTTAAAATAATTTTGTTCATTATCTCAACTGTCTTAACCGGATATTTGCCTACAGAAGTTTCACCGCTGAGCATAACCACATCGGTTCCGTCCCACACAGCATTAGCAACGTCGGAAGCTTCTGCGCGCGTTGGCACCGGGTTGGAGATCATCGACTCCAGCATTTGCGTGGCGGTAATAACAATTTTGCCGACTTCGTTGCAGCGGCTGATAATATTTTTTTGAATGAGCGGAACTTCCTGCGGTTCAAGTTCAACGCCTAAATCGCCCCGCGCAACCATTATTCCATCCGCGGCTTGTAAAATTTTTTCTAAATTTTCCACCGCTTCTTTTTTTTCAATTTTTGCAATTACGGGAATCATTTTCCCTTTTTTCTTCAGCCAATCTTTTAATTGATAAATATCTTCCGCTTGGCGAACGAACGAAAGGGCAATAAAATCAACTCGAAACTGTAATGCGAATTCCAGATCCAAAAAATCTTTTTCAGTGATAGACGGAGTTGAAAGCTTCATCCCGGGAAGGTTCATTCCTTTTTTCGGTTTTAATATTCCGCCGTTAAGGATTTCGCAAATTACCGATGTTGCGGTTTTCTTTTTTATTTGTAAGCGAAGCAGACCGTCATCAATTAAAATGATGTCTCCAATCTGCGCATCCTGTGCAAGCATTTTGTATGAAGTTGAAACTTTTTCTTTTGTCCCGGGAATATCTTCAATCGTTATTTCAAGTTCTTCACCGGAAACAATTTCATAAAAATCTTCTTTTAATTTTCCGATCCGGATTTTTGGTCCCTGCAAATCCAAAAGCGTGGCAAGCGGTTGTTTCGCTTCAACACAAGCTTGATTGATATTGTTAAACACTTGTTCGAAGAATGGATAATCGCCATGTGAAAAATTGAGACGTACTCCATCAACCCCGGCTTCCATCATGGATTTAATCATTGCCGTAGAAGAAGTTGCTGGTCCAAGCGTGGCGAGTATTTTAGTTTTTGCAAAAATTTGTTCTGTGGTCATATTCGTTTTTTTATTTTCCTTTTCGGAAGTTGTTTTTCTTTGGTGTTACTTTTCCCTTAAAAGGATTTTTTCCTTTTTTGTACATTTCTTTAAGTCGTTCTTGAACTAAACCAAAAACGGTATCTTGTTCATAAGTCCCGTTTTTATTTTTCCCGCCGGCTTTTATCCCGGTGAGTAATTCAATTCCCTCATCAATTTTAGAGATTGCATACAGAACAAATTCTTTCTTCTTAACGCTTTCAATTATTTCTTCGCTTAGCATTAAGTCTTTTACATTTTGAATTGGAATAATAACGCCCTGCGTTTTTGTAAATCCGTTCATTTTGCAGATGCCGTAAAATCCTTCAATCTTTTCGTTCACACCGCCGATCGGTTGAATTTCTCCTTTTTGATTGAGCGAACCGGTTACAGCAAATGACTGCTTAATTGGAAGCCCGGAAAGATTTGAAAGCAAAGCAAAAATTTCTGCAGCCGAAGCGCTGTCGCCGTCAATCATTCCGTAGGATTGTTCAAAAACCAAATTTGCGGAAAATGAAAGAGGAAACTGCTGCCCAAACATTTCTTTGAAATAGCCGGAAATAATCAGCACTCCTTTATCGTAAGTTTTTCCGCTCATACCGGCTTCGCGCTCAACGTTGATAATAGCGCCGTTACCGATCGAAACTGAAGCAGTGATACGTGTCGGTTTTCCAAACGCGTAAAAGTCGGAGCCGTAAACAGCAAGTCCGTTTATCTGTCCAACTTTTTCTCCTGCCGTATCAATGAGAATGGTTTTTTCCCG
>Ga0172379_10004027_pt1 | contig 22372 bp, 16 predicted proteins | sample GrowelOW334metaG_FD_119756 | JGI IMG/M metagenome (GOLD analysis project Ga0172379, IMG submission 119756) | Groundwater microbial communities from an aquifer near a municipal landfill in Southern Ontario, Canada - Groundwater well OW334 metaG | ecosystem: Environmental > Aquatic > Deep... | reverse complement strand
CGTGCCTGAGTTGCACAAATACAAGGGGTTATCCCTGAAGATCATCATCGCGACCGGCATATTGCTTATAATTTCACCTTTCCTGGCCTTTTCATGAATGGAAGTCCTTAGTTATCCCTATTGGTCCTTACGCAGATCACTTTCCCAGGCGTGGTCATTGATGGTCGGGTTCACTTCCCGGTCATTGGCGAGGAGCTGTTCCTGCAAGGTAATTTGTTCTCTTGCATTAGATATTGACTGAAGTCGTTAAAATCGAGTAGATCGTGGAGAAAAAATGATTGACATTATCCTTTTCTGAGGATAAACAGCAGTGCAAATCGGTTTTAAGCATACCGGAACACGGTGTAAATCCGTGGCGGACCCGCCGCTGTAATCGGCGAGGCTCTTCGCAAATGACTGGTCACTGCCGGGTTTAACTTCGGTGGGAAGACTGCGAAGAGCTTACGACCCGAGAGCCAGAAGACCTGCGAAAACCGAAATAATCTGAAATCTGATGGTAAAGGGTTTCGACAGACGCCGTGCGTCCGTCGAAACCCTTTTTTTTATTTAACAACATAACAAGAAAGGAGCGCGAACATGAAGGAGAAGAAAGCGAGAAAAGATGTGATTGCATTTCGTAAGGGCTGTAAGGCCAAGGGGACCGGGCTTTCCCACTACATTCTGATGGACAGGAAAGTGAAATAATGGCGGCTTCAAAGAACAACGGTATAGCAGGTGCGGCGGCCCCCTCACGGGGCCGCTTCACAAATACGGGCAACGGCCCTACATTTCAAATCATTGACATCGATCACCCGGAATATATGGCCGTTATAGACCCGGATACGGCCTTCTGGTCTCTGGTGAGGCGCGAGAAACTTGCCGATGTCTTGTCAGGCGATTTGCCGAAAGCATATGCCAAAAAAACGAAACAATTCGCTGTGGAAATGAATGGCCTGCGATTCGGACTTACGCCCTCGGCCGTCTATTTCAACCCCACCGAACGGTGCAACATGAACTGCACTTACTGCTATATCCCCGAAAAGATGCGCCGTGAGGGCGAGCATATGTCCGTAGAGAAACTACTTGCGGCCCTTGAGATACTCAAGCAATACTTCCGCAGGTCCCTGCCCAAAGGTTCCATGCCTCAGAGCATCTTCCATGGGGCCGAGCCTTTGCTCAATCGCGATGCGGTCTTTACCGGAATCGAGGAATACAAAAATGACTTTCTTTTCGGTATCCAGACCAATGCCACGCTGTTGGATGATGCGGCTGTTGAGTTCCTTACGAGCCACCATGTGAGCATTGGGCTTTCACTGGATGCGCCAACCGCGAAGATTGCTGATCGTACTCGGAAAAACTGGGACGGCCAAGGTGCATTCAAGCAGGTTACTTCCGCCATGAGGCGTCTTAACGGCTATGAGGGGTGGAGCGTCATCTGCACCATCACGAGTGCAAACATGCGGCACCTGACCGGGTTGGTGGATTTCTTTCATGAGCAGGAGGTCCCGACATGTCTTATGAACATCCTTCGCTGTACGCTCGCTCCATCGCGGAGTCTCAAGCCCGGAGATGCACAGGCTGCCAAGCATTTCCTCGCAGCCCTGGACAGGACCTACGAACTCTACCAGCAGACCGGCAGGAGATTGCCGGTAGGCAATTTCGCCAACATCCTGCTGGCTATCATAGCTCCAGCGGCCCGACGACTGATGTGCGACATTTCACCTTGCGGAGGCGGGCGGTGCTTCTTTGCGCTGGCCCCCAACGGCGACATGTTTCCGTGCAGTGAATTCATAGGCCTGGATCACTTCCGGGCCGGAAACATATTTGGAGACGATGTCTCCGAGGTGCTCGAAACGGAACAATTCCGCATCGTGACCGGCCGCAAGGTCGAGGACATAGAGCCGTGCCGGCGGTGCGCCATCCGACACTTCTGCGGATCGCCCTGCCCGGCCGAAGCCTATGAAGTGAACGGCGGCATGAATCATACCGGAGCGTTCTGCGAATTCTACGAAGAGCAGGTGCGATATGCTTTTCGGATCATCGCCGACGGAAAGGTTGACGCGTATCTGTGGGAAGGCTGGGACAAAGGTATGAAAGACACCTTCAAAATCTAGTGAGGTTAGGGACTTTGCGGTCATAATTTTGTATGAAACGTGCACATTGAAGATGTCTTGACAATATCTTCACCAATTAGATATTCAACCTTTCAGACGGGAATCATTAAAAGAACTCTGTTTCTCACGATTTTATGATTACCCATTGACAGGCAAGAAAGCACTCTCTATACTCCGCGCACTTTTCGGCAAAAGGAATCACTCGTGAAGCAAATATTGAGCCTTACCGGTAAATTTCTCTACTTCCTGATGGGCTGGCACTGTGAACCTCTCCCGCCATATTTTTCCCGCAAACATGTGATCATCGGTTTTCCCCACACTTCAAACATGGATGCAGTCAGGGCCTTTGTCGCTTACCGGGTAATAAAACGGACCGGTCATATCATGGTAAAGCAGGAATGGTTCGTCTGGCCCATGTCCGTTGTTCTTAAAATTGTCGGCGGCATCCCGATTGATCGCAACTCATCCCAGGGCGCCGTGGAACAGATGGCGGATATTTTCAACGAAAGAAATGAATTTCTTCTGGCAATCGTACCGGAGGGGACGCGCAAAAAAGTGAAGACCATCAAGACCGGATTCTGGCATATCGCCAAGGCTGCTAATGTTTCAATAATCTGCTGGTTTTTAGATAATAAAAATAAAAGAACCAGATGGCTGGGTGAAGTCATCCCGGGGGATAATATGATGAATGACCTGATCCTGATCCGGGATATCTATGAAAAGGCCGGATATAGATTTTCACTGGACGTCACTTTACCCACACCGATAAAGACACAGGTCCGGTGATATCCTTTTCTCACACGCCGAAATCGAAGCTTGAAAAGCGGACAGACATGTATACCAGCACATTAAAAATGTCAAAATTTCTCGAAACCGCTTATGTTCTACTTTCCGGAGGTCAAGATTCCTTTGTATGCCTGGTATGGGCATTACAGAATTTCGAAACTGTTGAAACCGTCAGCGTCAACTATGGCCAGCGGCATAGCCGGGAATTGGATTATGCAGCCAAAATTGCCGCCCGTTTTGAGGTACGGCATACCGTCTATGATATCGGAAACTTCATGAAATCGATTGCCGATAGTACCCTGCTTAATCAGGGAGACCATAGTCATAGCCATCCGTCAGCCGCTAACCTGCCGGCTAGTTTTGTTCCCAACCGGAATGGATTGTTTCTGACGATTATTTCCAATCATGCCTTTCGAAATGGCGAGAAACGGATCAACTTGGTTACAGGTACATGCGAGACGGATTTTTCCGGGTATCCGGATTGCCGCGACAATTATATCAAGGCAAAAGCCGTTGAACTTTCCCTTGGGCTCGACCGTCCGGTAACCATTTACACCCCCTTGATGTGGAAAAACAAAGCCCAGGTCTTTGAAATGGCTTATAACGCAGGGAAGATTGATGAATTAATGGAACTTACCTTGACGTGCTATAATGGCAATGAACACATGAATGAATGGGGCCGCGGTTGCAGTCAATGTCCTGCCTGCAAGCTCCGGGAAAAAGGATTCGAAGAATTCCGGACAATGATCAAATAACATCTATTCAATGGAAGAAAATAAAGATCTCTACTATTTATCCGAGCACTTTGTATCCATTCAGGGTGAGGGGAATTGTGCCGGGCTAAATAGCCTCTTTCTCCGGTTTCATTTCTGTAATCTGACATGTACTTGGTGCGATACCAAGTATACTTGGCTTGCTGATTCCGGTAAATTTCAGCCTTATTCTTCCGAAGAACTTAAAGCCCTAATCCGCACGCACAATACCCGGCAGGTAATTTTAACCGGGGGTGAGCCGACTCTTTACCGGCTTGATAACCTTGTCGTGCCAGGGAAGAAATATCACGTAGAGAGCAATGGCGTTTTTATTCCCACCGAGCCCTTGGATATCACCATAGCCGACGGGACGGCTTTTAGGCGGGAGGGAATGGACGAATCCGTAATATGTCATTTTAATTGGGTAATCTCGCCTAAATTGTCAAACTCGCGGCAACAAATCAACGCGCATAGTTTAAGTTATTGGGCAAAAAAGGATTATTGCATATTTAAATTCATCATCCGGAATGAGTCGGATCTGGACGAAATGGAAAGTACTTTAAAAACGTTTAACATTGCCGGAAATAAAGTGTATGTTGGTTTGGAAGGACAAAACTTGGAATCGCAATTAAAACCGGCCTTGGTTGATGAAATAATCAGACGCGGCCTTAACTTTTCGCCACGCCTGCAGGTGATGCTATGGGGCGCAAGGAGAGGGAAATAAACAATATTCCAGCAATCTTGACGACCTCGTAAAAAGTCGATTTTGCCCTGTTTTGTCATTCCGTGCTCGACACGGAATCCAGTGTTTTCAAGTAGTTCTGGAGACCGGCTTTCGCCAGTATGACGGTTAGAGGTACTTTTTGCGAGAGCAGCAATCCTAACACCAGCGGAAATTTTATAAAATTAAGGAGTCCACTGATGAAATACGTAATAAGTAGACAATTCAGATTTGAGGCCGCCCACCGGCTGTTGAAGAATTATACCGGCAAGTGCACCAATAATCATGGCCATTCCTGGCTTATCAAGCTGCACCTGGAAGGCGATAATCTCGATGATAAGGACATGCTTATTGACTTCCAGGAGCTAAAAATCCTGAAAGCCTGGATTGATGAAAACCTGGACCATGCCTCTTTGCTATGGGAAAATGATCCCATGTGCCGGTATATTAAAGAATCGGGACAACGAATTTATGTCACGAAAAAAAATCCTACCTCCGAGCATATTGCGGAAGTAGTCTTACATGAGGCGATCCGGTTATTCGAAAATTCGCGAATCAAAGTACAATGCATAGAAGTAAATGAAACCTGCACCACCGGGGCAAAAATAATTCCATAATTCCAAATAACCGTTGATAATTTGGGGGGCTTAAGAACATTTTATGGAAAACTTTCATTATTTGGGTAAAAAAGTAAACGCGCCTTCCAAACAACTTGATACCTTTCCAAAACCCGTGCACGTGCAAACAGTGAAATTCGAGAGCAATGAGCTGACAAGCGTCTGCCCTGTTACTCATCAGCCCGATTTCAATACGGTAACTATTGAATTTGCACCGGATAAACTTTGTATCGAAAGTAAAAGTCTAAAACTTTACCTATGGTCGTTCCGCGAAGAACCCATATTCGCGGAAGGATTGGCCAATGTGATCGCCGAAGACATTTTTCATGCCGTTTCGCCGCTCTGGTGCAAGATAACGCTTGTGCAAAATATCAGAGGGGGGATGCAATTATCCGTTGTTGCTGAAAAAAAGCTCTAAGCTGATATTACGACAGTTATCCTGGAGCGACTGCGAGGACCGCTTAACTTTTCACCATTCACCCTATTGGTCCTTGCGCAGATCGCTTTCCCAGGCATGGTCATTGATGGTCGGATTCACTTCCCGGTCATTGGCGAGGAGCTGTTCCTGCAAGGTGATTTGTTCTCTCGCATTGTAGATATATGACCTTTCATCATGCCGGTGCGGAAAGTTAGGAAATAATTATGATGTTCCCCAAATGAATTCCTTGCAAAAGCCTCTTGACATTTCCGATCCGTTAATTATAGTGACAATCAGCACATCCGCCAAGCCTCTGTTTCTTCTGAAGCACGCTCAATCTTGGCGGATTTTTTATTTATCCTGAGGCCGCATGAAATATATCAAACCGCCTCTTACCTTCGAGGAACAAGCAAACCTCCTCATCAATCGTAGAGATAGCTTTCCGGACGCCGTTGACCAATATCTTCACCTTGAAACACGGAGCATTCGGGCAAAGATTGCCCCATCTGGAAATACAATGTGTTAAAAAAATCAGAAATGGCTTGAATACGGTAGGTTTCTTAAAAGCCATGTGAAAGTCAGTAATTGACGGATTGTTATAAGTATGCAATATAATAATGAGTGATTGTGCGGCAAAAGAATATAGTCCCGATTTCTACGATTACCCATAAATAAAGGAATCTATGGCCAATTGCAAATAACCGACTATCACGCCAAATATTATGCCCATGAGTTGACGAAGCGTTGTTCTTCGGACAATCTGGAAAAACTGGCCGCCTCCCTCATGGATGCCCAGGTTGACCTGAACCCTCATCAGGTTGAGGCGGCACTTTTTGCCTTCAGATCGCCCCTTTCTCGCGGGGCGATATTGGCCGATGAGGTAGGTCTTGGCAAAACCATTGAAGCGGGTATTATTCTCTCCCAGATATGGGCCGAGCGGAAGCGGAAAATTCTCATTATCGTTCCATCCAGCCTGAGAAAACAATGGAGTCAGGAATTGCAGGAGAAGTTCTTTCTTCCCTCCATGATTCTTGAAACAAAGTCCTATAATCAGCATATCAAACAGAAAAGCCGGAATCCCTTTCAGCAGAGTGAAATCGTCATAACTTCCTTCCAGTTCGCCCGCAACAAGGCAGACCGGATCCATGAAGTTGCCTGGGATCTCGTCGTGATAGACGAAGCCCACCGACTGCGGAATGTTTACAAGCCTTCCAACAAGATCGCCCGTGCCATCAAGGATGTTCTTACCGGTGTGCCCAAGCTGCTGCTCACAGCCACGCCTTTGCAGAATTCCCTGATGGAGCTGTACGGGCTGGTCAGTTTTGTCGATGATCATACCTTTGGAGATATCCGGAGCTACAAAAGCCAGTTTGCCCGCTTGAACACCGATATCAACTTCGACGATCTGAAGGCCCGTCTTGCGCCCATCTGCAAACGAACCCTGCGGCGTCAGGTGCTCGAATATATCAAGTACACGAACCGCATTCCCATCACTCAGGAGTTCGTTCCTACGCCGGATGAGCAGGTGCTCTATGACCTCGTGTCCGAATATCTCCGCCGGGAAAGCCTTCAGGCCCTGCCCGCCAGCCAGCGCACCCTGATGACCCTCGTCCTTCGGAAGCTCCTGGCCTCTTCAACCTTTGCCATTGCCGGCGCCCTGGACTCGTTGGTCAGACGATTGAAAGCGAAATTGAAAGACGCCCATCGCTTGTCATCTCCGATTGAACCTTCGGGAGCGACATTATTTCTTGAAGAAAAGTTGGCCGAAGACTATGAAATACTTGAGGATATCAAAGATGAATGGGAAGAGGACGTCGTCGAGGAAGAACTTTCCGCCGAAGACATTCAGACCATGACGCGGGAAATTGGCGATCTGGAAGCGTTTCGTGATCTGGCGGTATCCATCACCCAGAACGCCAAAGGGCAGGCTCTGCTCCTGGCTCTCAAGGCGGGGTTTGCCAAAGCAGATGAACTGGGGGCTAGCAAGAAGGCCATTATTTTCACGGAATCAAGAAGGACGCAAGAATACCTCGTCCGCGTCCTTTCCACGACGGAATATAACGGGCGAATTGTCCTGTTCAACGGTTCCAACAACGATCCCCTGTCGCGGGAGATCTACCGGACATGGCACGAAGAGCACGAGGGTACTGATAGAATCTCCGGTTCCCGGACGGCTGATATGCGGTCCGCCCTGGTGGACAGATTCAAAGGGCAGGCCCAGGTTATGATCGCTACGGAAGCGGCCGCGGAAGGGATCAACCTGCAATTCTGCTCCCTCGTCGTCAATTACGACCTCCCGTGGAATCCACAACGGATCGAGCAGCGGATCGGGCGTTGCCACCGTTACGGCCAGGCCCATGACGTTGTTGTGGTCAACTTCCTCAACCGGAACAATGCCGCCGATCAGCGCGTCTTTGAACTGCTTTCGGAGAAATTCACCCTCTTTAACGGCGTCTTTGGCGCCAGTGATGAGGTGCTGGGGACCATCGAATCGGGCGTGGATTTCGAGAAACGGATCGTCAGGATTTATCAGGAATGTCGAACTCCGGAAGAGATCCAGGCATCCTTCGACAAACTCCAGCGGGAGCTGGAGCCGGAAATAGACGAGAACATGAAGCTCACCAGGAAAAAGCTCCTGGAAAACTTCGACGAAGAGGTTCATGAAAAACTGCGGGTCAACCTGAAAGAAAGCACGAAGTACCTGAGCAGGTACGAAAATTGGCTTTGGGAGCTGACCGGCCATTACCTCCGGCCCCATGCCGACTTTCTTCAGGGAGAAACGGCATTCCGACTTAAGGAAAACCCCTTCAAAGGAGATTCCGTTCCTTTTGGACTGTACCGGATGGGACGGAACGTAGAGGACGCCCATATCTACCGGATCGGACACCCCCTCGCACAGAACATCCTGAACGCCGCAACAGGGAAGGCTTTGCCGGAAGGAGACATCCGGTTTGACTATTCAGGACATCCGGTGAAGATTTCCATTTTGGAGCCGATGGTGGGGAAAACCGGCTATCTATCCCTTGTCGGCATGTCCGTCGAATCCTTTGAAACGGAAGATTACCTGATTTTCTCTGCCGTTACGGAAGATGGGGCCTTTCTGGACGAAGAACAGGCGCAGCGGTTGTTTTCGCTGCCGGGGGAATGCCGGGGACTGAAGAGCTCAATTATCTGCCGCGACAAACTTCAAAACGCATTTGAATCTCGTCAGAGCCTGATTATTGAGGCCATCAGCGCCAGAAATAGCCATTTCTTCGACCGCGAGATGGAAAAACTTGAGAAGTGGGCGGATGACCTGAAAAGCGGCCTGGAATTCGAGTTGAAAGAACTGGATCGGGATATCAAGTTTCAGAAGACCGAATCAAAGAAAATCCTCATATTAGAGGATAAACTGACAGCCCAGAAGGCCATCAAGGAACTGGAAAAGAGGCGCAATGCCATGCGCCGCAACCTTTTCGAAGCCCAGGACGAGATCGAAAACCGTAAAGAAGGGTTGATCGCGGATGTGGAAGCACGGTTGCGGCAGCGGATTCAAACGTCGGAGTTGTTTGCTATCCGCTGGCAGGTGGTGTAGCGTACTATGTCAATATTACTAATAAATATGCGAAAACGACCGAATTGTTATCTGCGAATTGGTCAAGGTGACTTCGGAAGAAACTTCGGAGAAAGCATGATCAGAGCATGTCGATAAGGGTGATAAATGGATAAAGAGTCATTTATCAAGGGGGTGGAGGAACTACCCAGAAAACTACCCAGAAAAACATGGACATGATCGCGGTCAATCCATCAATAAGCCGCAAATTTATTAAATAAAATACAAAGTCGGCCTGGCCTGGATCGGTGCGAAGTGTCAGGCTTTCTCTGATCGGTTTGCCGGCGTCGGCAAACCGATCACGGGCAGCAAGGGAGAGAGGTCGGAGCATAATCCCCCGGCGTCGTATATTAAGGAGACCAAGAATCGGATTCAAATAAAGCGAGACACTACCCAGATGACATTCGAAAAGGAGGAGGCATGAAATACGATGAAATCGGATACTGGTCAGAACTTAAGCTTGATATCGTCCGGGAGTATGCCGGCGTCTACTCCCGGATATTAAATGCACAGCAAAATCCGCCCTTTTACCATCTTTACATAGATGCCTTTGCCGGTGCTGGCGCCCATGTTTCAAAGCGAACTGGTGATTTTATCATGGGGAGTCCTCAGAATGCGTTGCTGTTGAACCCTCCTTTTCGGGAATATCACCTGATCGATTTGGATAGTGAAAAGGTAGATCTACTCAAGCAGATGGCTGCGGCATATTCGGAAATGAACGTGAACATCCATGCAGGAGACTGCAACGAGATTTTGCTCCGCGAAGTTTTTCCGCGTGCCAGATTTGACGATTACAGAAGGGCGCTTTGTCTCCTTGATCCATATGGATTACATCTAAATTGGGATGTTCTGCTCACTGCCGGACAAATGAAGAGCATTGAAGTCTTCCTTAATTTTCCTGTTGCTGATATGAATAGAAACGTCCTGTGGAAAAATTCAGAGAAGGTTGATCCGGAACAGGCGGCGCGCATGACGGCTTTCTGGGGCGATGAATCTTGGCGGCAAGCAGCGTATGATACAACCGGAAACTTATTCGGTTACGAAGAGAAAACATCCAACAAAGAAATTGTGCAGGCTTTTCGAAAAAGATTGAAGAAAATTGCAGGATTCAAATATGTCCCGGAACCAGTTCCCATGCGGAACAGCAAAGGAGCCACCGTATATTACTTGTTCTTTGCCTCGCAGAAACCGGTGTCAGAGAACATTGTAATCGACATTTTCAACAAATATCGCAACAAAGGAATTATCTGATGGCAGTCAAATCCACAATCGAATGGACTGGATCAACCTGGAACCCGGTGACCGGTTGCACAAAGATAAGCCCCGGCTGCAAGCATTGCTACGCCGAACGTATGTCCAAACGCCTACAGGCCATGGGACAGAAGAACTATGTCAATGGCTTTAATCTGGTACTTCATCCCCACGTTTTGGAACTGCCCCTAGCATGGAAGAAGCCTCAGACCATCTTTGTCAATTCCATGAGTGACCTCTTTTTGCAGGATGTTCCGACGGACTTTATCAAGAAAGTCTTCGATGTCATGCAAAGGGCGCATTGGCATACCTTTCAGGTGCTGACAAAGCGGGCGGAACGTCTTGTGGAGTTGAACCAGGAATTGCCTTGGCCCAGCAATATCTGGATGGGAGTCAGCGTGGAAAACAGCGACTATGGGTTCCGTGCAGACCTTCTGCGGTTGACAGATGCCCATGTCAAATTCCTTTCAATTGAACCGCTATTGGGATCGCTTTCCGGCCTCAGTCTGGAGGGAATAGACTGGATTATTGTCGGTGGTGAGTCCGGTCCTGGCGCCCGTTCGATGAAAGAAGAATGGGTCGTCGAAATCAAGGAGCATTGTTTACGATTGAATATTCCCTTTTTCTTCAAGCAATGGGGCGGATTTCGCAAAAAGAAAGCCGGGAAAGAACTACAAGGAAGGATATGGGAACAAATGCCCCGGCAATACCAAAATATGGTTCCAGTGGCGCTGGCCTGAACGAGAGTCGGAAAACGCAATGCGAGGCTTTGGACTTGAGGCAGGCAAAACACTATAAGTAATATGAATAGCAACCAAAAACTCGAACTGACCTGGTTTCCAGAGAAGTAAAGCTGATGGCACCAAAAGGGTAACACGTGAGGTCGCATAGGGGAAAACGATGAAATATCGAATCTATATTGATGAAGTCGGCAATCCTGATTTGGAAAGCTCGGATAATCCGAATCACCAATTTCTTAGTCTCACTGGAGTGATCATAGAGCTAGGATATACCGCCTCTGTCGTACATCCTCAAATGGAGGCGCTCAAACAGCGCTATTTTCATGCACATCCTGATGAGCCGATTATTTTACACCGCAAAGAAATGTTTAACAATCGCCATCCATTTGAGGCCTTATCCGATACTGCTACCAGAAAATCTTTTGATAATGATCTCCTTAGCCTTATGAAAGATTGGCAATACACGGTGCTTTCCGTTTGCCTTGACAAGAAAAAGCATAAAGAGACGTATTCGGTATGGCGTTTTGATCCTTATCACTATTGCCTACAGGTCTTACTGGAGCGGTTTGTATTCTTTTTGAAAAGAAATGATGCCTGTGGTGACGCTATGGCGGAGTCGCGCGGTGGCAAGGAGGATAGACGTTTGAAGGACTCTTTCGAGCGGCTTTGGCAAAATGGGACGGATTATGTTGCGCCGGAACAGTTTCGGGCATGCTTAACAAGCCGTCACCTGAAGGTAAAAACAAAAGCAAACAATATTGCCGGGCTTCAGCTTTGTGATTTGGTCGCCCATTCAAGCCGAAATGAGATCCTGCGAGAACAGGGCGTATTGGCAGGGCGTGTTTTACCCTTCGGCGAAAAGGTAATAAAGATTCTTCAAGGTAAATATGATCAGGAGGGGCAGCGCTGTTTTGGGAAGAAATTCATTTGAGGTCAAAATAAAAAAGGCCCTTGCGGGCCTCCGATGGCTTCGCCATCCACCTCCGGATAACCGGATTAAAAATACTATGACAAATGGCTTTACAAATGTCAAGATTTTTCTATAGTCAAATTGGCGCTGGAATATGAAACATAGCTGTGAGGAAACATAGAGTTGAATCAGATGGAACGAACTTTTTTATTGAACTTTTCCGAAGCAGCCACCGGATCTAAAATGGGGCCGCGGCATCAAGATGATCCTGGAGCGGGAACCGGCCACCGAGTTCGAGGAGGTGGGTACAACGCTGTTTGTCGCAAGGTTCTGGAGGAAGGGACTGGAAAAAGGCATCATCGAAAAAACCGTCGTACCTTCGGAAGAAACTTCGGATAAAATCCTGGCAATTATCAGGTCGGACATGAAGGCTACAGCGCGCCACATGGCGGAAATGCTGGGATTGTCTTCAAGAGCTGTTGAGATGCAGCTTGCCAAGCTCAAGCAGGATGGAAAGCTCAAGCGGGTCGGCCCCAAGAAAGGCGGCTGCTGGGAGGTAAACAGGGATTGATGGCGACGGGGCTTTGTCATTCCCGCAGAGGTTTTGGGCGGTAATCCATGATTACCCTGATCACCTTGCCGGCATCGGCAAACCGATCAGGGGCGGCAAGGACGTATGTCGGTGGAACAAATCAGTGAAGTTTAGGAATGGATAAAGCGTTCCATCTGGAGAAGCTGGAGGGGCTACCCAGAAAATCATGGACGTGACTACCGCCAATAAGCCGCATCAGGTTAACGGAAACAATTTAAAACTCTGACCCTTTTTAACTTTTTCAAGGGGGCAAGATGTATCTTTCCAAAATTACAATTGAGAATTTTCGGTGCTTCGGTGAAGGTGGCAATCGCTTTGAGTTGCCTTTGCGGTGCGGACTGACTGCTTTGGTGGGTGAAAATGATGTGGGAAAGAGCGCTATCATTGACGCACTGCGTTTCGTACTGGGAACAACCGATCAAGAGTGGTATCGGCTCGAAGATACCGACTTCCATGATGGAGGGACATCCCACGAAATCAGGATCGTCTGCAAGTTCGAGGACTTGAACATGCGGGACAAAAGAGCCTTCGTCGAATACCTTACTTACGGCGAAATGGGCAATAGCGAGCCAGTTTTTTACCTCCATTGGACGGCCAAGGATACAGGGGAAACGCTGAAAGGGCGACCTTACCGACGTGTTGAGGTTCACTCGGGCAAAGACGGTGATGGTCCAAGCATTGATCCAAAAGTGCGCGAACTATTGCGCGCTACCTACCTGCGGCCTCTGCGCGATGCAGAGTACGCCCTGTCCGCTGGCCGAGGTTCTCGTCTGTCTCAGATTCTCCATCACACGGATCAGATCAAGACTGCTGGAGTCGGGTATGATTCCTCTATTGAGATCGATCCAAAAACACTCAATGTCCTCGGCATCGGCGACCTCGCCAATTCTCTTCTTGAGAAGCAAAAAGGGATCACGGCTACGCGTAATAAGATAGATAAGCATCTTGATGGGCTTTCCCTACGTGGGAATGTTATCAAAACTAATATCAAAGTCAGTGGGGCGAATGCCCCCCCCGATGTCCGCCTACGGCTGTTATTGGAGAAGCTTGACCTCAAAATTGACGGGGCAGGTAAACTAGGATTGGGTTCCAATAACCTGTTGTTCATGGCCTGCGAACTTCTTCTCCTTGCTCAAGAAGATGAAGGAACCAAATTGCTGATGATAGAAGAACCGGAGGTCCACCTCCATACACAGCGTCAGTTACGGGTGATGAAATCTTTACAGGAAGAGGCCAAAGAAAAAGGTATTCAGGTCATCGTTACTACCCACAGCCCCAATCTTGCCTCAGCCATTGAACTGGCAAATATGGTGATGATTCGTAATGGACACGCCTTCTCGCTGGCCGAGGAAGAAACGAAGTTGGAACCTTCAGATTACAGATTTCTCAAACGCTTCCTCGATGTTACTAAAGCTAATCTGTTCTTCGCACGTGGTGTGATGATAGTAGAGGGTGATGCAGAAAACATCCTCCTGCCCACGTTGGCGAATATCCTCGGTCGTGATTTTACGGAACATGGTGTTTCCGTTGTCAATGTCGGCAGCGTGGGTTTGCGCCGCTATGCCCGGATTTTTCAACGCAAGAACCTAGAAAGAGATGGTAATCTTGATATCCCAGTTGCCTGCGTGACAGACATGGATGTTATGCCAAACTGTGCACCCGTCATTATTGGGAAAATTAATGACAGTGACGAATGGCCGGCGAAGAAAAGCCGCCGATGGTTGGCCAAGAGAGATATCGGCGGTGAAAAGGCTCTAACCGCACATCGTGACATAAAGTATGCAAAAGCCTCCGGTCAGTGCGTTGAAACCTTCATCTCTGATGAATGGACTTTGGAATATGATCTTGCACTAGGTCCCAGGGACAAGAACAATAGATTTTCAGACAGCTTAGCCGAGGATGTCTTTGTAGCAGTCTGTCTCGCCGAAAAAGATGACGACATCAATTCCCAAAATATTAAAAAAGCCGATGTGGAGAAGGAGGTAGTGAGTGAATTCGCTGCCATGAGAATGGCAGCGGTAGCGAAAGATGGATGTACCGATCAAGAGGTGTTGGCGTCGAAGATCTATGCAAAGTTTATGAAGAATGGTGTTTCCAAGCCAATTACTGCGCAGTACTTGGCCGAACGATTGCAGTCCAAACACATAACCGGGGCATTGACATCCGATCAATTGCGGGCAAGGCTTCCGAAGTATCTTGTGGCGGCCATCGACTATGTAACGGGGAATGGTGCCGTGGAGTTCAACGCTGCTGAAAAGGAACTGGTCAATGACTAAGGACTTGCCATTTGTCCTACCCGTCATTACGGATGAGGATATCTGTTGGGCGACAAATCTTTTTGAACTTCCGGCTACAGCATTCTGTGGAGAAGATAGGACTGATCCGCGCCAAGAAGTCCTGAAGTCCATGATACCAATCGACGTCGCAGCCTGCCCTGGCAGTGGGAAAACAACCCTCTTGGTGGCGAAGTTGGCAATTCTGGCGTTGAGGTGGCAGTACCGCACACGTGGCATCTGCGTTCTTTCTCATACCAACGCAGCACGCCACGAAATCGAGGCGCGCATCGGTCATACCGCTGTTGGGCGGCGCTTGCTCGGTTATCCCCATTTCATCGGAACTATTCATGGTTTTGTTAATGAATTCCTCGCCTTGCCATGGCTACGGTCTAAAGGTTACCCGATCAAGATAATCGACACTGACATATGCCGCACAATGCGCTGGAGTAACTTACCTTTTAAAATTCGAAGTGGCCTTGAAAGCAATAACCACAATTCCTCGGTTTTATCTGTCAAATCTCCCGAATTTAGTTTAGGTGAGGTGCGTTGGGGTAAGCAAAGAGTACTCAGAACAGAGACACCTACATATTGTGCTATGAAAATAGCGTGTCAACTATCCGCAACGAAAGGATATTTCTGTTATGATGAAATGTTTATGTGGGCATCAGAGTTGATGACAAATGTTCCTGGAATTGTTCTGATGATCCGCGAACGCTTTCCACTATTGTTTGTCGACGAAGCACAGGACAATAGTGAAGAACAATCCGCAATTCTCCACCGCATTTTTATGGATGGTGATGGATCGGTTGTCCGCCAACGTTTTGGTGATGCGAACCAGGCGATCTTTGATTTCATAGATGCAAAGGAAACAACTACAGACGGATTTCCAATTGACTCAATAAAGAAGGATCTGCCCAACAGCCATCGCTTTGGACAAAATATAGCAAACTTGGCAGATCCGCTTGGCCTCAGCCCTTACGGTTTGAAGGGACATGGCCCCAAACAAAAAAATCTATCAATCAACAAATCAGAAGCGCAACATACCATTTTATTATTCGATGAAAATAACATAGACAAGGTATTGGCTGCTTATGGGGAACTGCTCATTGAAACTTTCTCAGAGCAAGCGTTGCGAGAAGGCACTTTTACAGCCGTTGGCCAAATCCATAGGTATAATGGAGACGATCATAAGCCACGCCACATTGGTCATTATTGGTCCGACTATGATCCGGAACTATCAAGCAAAGAACCAAAACCACGGACTTTCATGCAATATGTATTTGCAGGACTACGGGATTCACAGACAACCGGCCAAACTCATTTGGCCGTTGAAAAGATTGCTGAAGGTATTCTCCGCTTATCCGGAATGGCAGCGGGCGGGGCTATGCGCCCTCATCGTAGACACAACCATCGGTATGTATTAACAATTTTAGAAGATTTTTCAGTTGTCCGAAAGACATACGAGGATCTTATCGCTAAATTTGCGATGGAGAGAGATATCCCTACGAAAGAGACATGGAATGGGCTTTGGAGGGGTGTTGTGCATAATGTCGCCACGACTATTGCGGGGGTATCCCTTTCTAATCCAGATGCTCTCGGCTTCCTTGAATGGAAATATGGGGACGGAGCACCAGTTGTTGTTTCCATTGCCCAAAAAAGCCACGACAACATCTATCGCTTTTCCAGGAACAACAAGGAAGTTGCCGTTAAAGTTGGTTCAGTCCACTCAGTAAAAGGTGAGACCCACACGGCGACGTTGGTGCTAGAGACATTTTGGCATAATCACAATTTGGAATCAATTATAAATTGGTTGTGTGCCGATCAAAAGGGGTTTGTAAAACAAAGTATGAGGATCAAGAACCGCCTCAAAATCCATTACGTTGCCATGACTCGCCCATCGCACCTCCTTTGCCTGGCGATGAAGCGAAGCATTTTCGAAGACAATAAGGGAAGTATAGACATGAGCAAAGTACAGAAGCTGGAACAGTGCGGTTGGCAGGTCAAGACGATAGAGTAGGTTAGTGATAAATAATAAACTTTCTGGGATTGAAGACGAGGAGCCATAAAACAGACCACCGTCTACAGAATAGCCCTGATTACGCATTTAAAGGTATTGTTATTAATGGCAAACAAACACTCAAAACTCGAACTGACTTGGATCGGCAAGGAAAAGCGGCTGAAGCTGGAGCCGCGGATCTTGATTGAAGATCCTGATCGTTCCTACGGTGACCGGAATACGGAGAACATGCTGATCTTCGGGGATAACTTGCTGGCGCTGAAGGCGCTGGAGCAGGAATTTTTCGGACGATTCAAATGCAGCTATATAGATCCACCTTTCAATACACAACAGGCATTTGAGCATTATGACGACGGTTTTGAGCACTCAATCTGGCTGTCGCTTGTCCGTGATCGCATTGAGATAATACGTCGTTTGCTTTCCGAAGACGGCACCCTGTTCGTTCATATAGACGACAACGAGCTCGGTTATCTCGTAGTTTTACTGGATGAAATTTTTGGAAGAGCAAACAGAATTTCTGTCATAACGTTCAAACAAGGGGCAGCTACAGGGCACAAGGCAATAAATCCGGGTGTGGTAAGCACCTCTAATTTTCTTTTAATTTATGCAAAAAACAAAGTTTTTTGGAAGCCTAACCGGGTTTATACCGCAAAAGCTGATCGAGATAAAAGATATGGTCATTTTATAATAAACAAGCAGGACCATTTTTCGAAGTGGTGCTTTACTACTTTGGCTAAGGCTTTTGCAGCCAGCCTTAATATGCCAGAGCGTGGAATTAAGAAAGCATTGGGTGATGATTTTGAAGAAAAATTAACTCAATTCGTCATTGAAAACGCAGGGCAGGTAATACGTCAAGCAAGACCCGATTATAATGCCGTTAGTAGTGATGCAAGGGCAATGATTGATGCATCACGTAACAAAAAAGATGAGATATTGCTTCTCAAACGAGACGAGTACTCAGATATGTACTTTGCCCGTGGAGAGAGAATCTTATTTTATTCAGATAAGCTGAAGTTGATTGATGGTGAATATGTTACTGGTGAGCCATTAACCAGTATTTGGGATGATCTTCTTTCGAACAATCTGCATAATGAAGGTGGCGTTCATTTTCCCAAAGGGAAGAAACCGGAAGGATTGATAAAGCGTTGTTTCGATCTAACGACAAAACCCGGTGACTGGGTTCTTGATTCATTTGCAGGGTCTGGAACTACTGGTGCTGTGGCCCACAAAATGGGACTCAAATGGGTAATGGTGGAATTGGGAGATCACTGTCAAAGTCACATACTGCCTCGTATGAAGAGTGTTTGTAATGGCACTGACCAAAGCGGCATCTCCAAGGCCGTCAACTGGCGGGGGGGCGGCGGTTTCAAATATTACTACATGGCCCCGAGCCTTTTGAAAAAAGACCATTACAACCAGTGGGTCATAAATGCCGATTACAACGCACCGATGCTGGCCGCCGCCATGGCGAAGCATGAAAACTTCCGTTACAGTCCCGACGAGGTCCGTTACTGGAAGCAGGGTCAGTCCTCGGAGAAGGACTTCATTTTTACTACCACGGTCCATCTGACACCGGAACACCTGGACAGAATCCACGAGGAAATGCAGTCCGGCGAAAGCCTGCTGATCTGCTGCAAGTCCCACTTTGATGGGGCCGACGGCAAGTATGACAGCATTACGGTCAAGAAGATCCCTTCCATGCTGCTGGGGAAGTGCGAATTTGGCCGGGACGACTATAGCCTGAATATTGTGGACATGCCGCTGAATGGCAGTGAAACGGAGTTTGTACCTTCCGGTCCGCCTGTCATGGAAACGAAAAAAGAGAAAAAGAAGGCAAAGGCCGGGCAGTCCGATCAGATGAGTATCTTTGAAGACATGGAGGAATAAAGACTGGATGCCCGACAAGAGATCTCGGGCATGACGGATGATTTTTATGGAGGTTGAATGGACAAACATGCCGCGTACATCAAAAACCGTCTGAGCCTGCGTCCTCCCCAAACCGAAAGCTTGGGAATCCTCGCCGGACTTATGGATGTCCTGCCGCTTCGAAAAAACGTCGATCTTGCCGCCGAGCAGGAAAAGGTGCGAGACTACGCCGGACAATGGGCGACAGAGAAAGGTACTGATGCGGTTTTTACCGAATTCGAGCGCAACTTCCCCTGCGTTTGCTTTGCTCTGGCGACGGGCGTGGGAAAGACCCGCCTCATGGGCGCCTTTATCGCCTGGCTCAACCAGGCCAAGGGAATCAAAAACTTCTTTGTTCTGGCTCCGAACCTGACCATCTACAACAAACTCATCGAGGATTTCTCCAATTCCCGCAGCCCCAAATACGTCTTTCCCGGCATCGGCGATTTTGTCCACCGCCCGCCGGGGATCATCACGGGTGACAACTACACGAGCCGGGGAACGCTTTCCCTATTCGACGAATCCATCAATATCAACGTCTTCAACATTTCCAAGATCAACGCGGAAACGAAGGGCGGTAAACAGCCCCGGATCAAGCGGCTCTCCGAATACATCGGCCAATCCTACTTCGAGCAGTTGTCAAATCTGGACGACTTGGTGATCCTCATGGACGAATCGCACCATTACCGGGCCGAACGGGGCATGCAGGTCATCAACGAATTGAATCCGGTCCTGGGGATTGAATTAACAGCCACGCCCAAAACTGAAACGGGGGGCACGAAGCTTTTCAAAAACGTTATCTATCAATATGGCCTGGGCATGGCCCTGGAAGACGGTTTTGTCAAAGAGCCTGCCGTGGCGACGCGGAAGAATTTTGACCCTTCGAGTTATGGTCGGGAAGAGCTGGATCGAATTAAGCTGGAGGACGGTATCCGCATTCACGAGGACACCAAGGTGGCCTTGGAGATTTATGCCCGTGATGAACAATGTAAACCCGTGAAGCCCTTTGTGCTGGTGGTGACAAAAGACACCGATCACGCCTCGCAGATCAAAGGCCTGATCCAGTCAAACGCCTTCTTTGAGGGGCGATACAGCGACAAGGTCATGGAGATCCATTCCAACCAGCGAGGAGAGGAAAAGGAGGAAAACATCCAGCAGCTCCTGACCCTGGAAGATCCGGAAAACAAAATCGAGATCGTCATCCATGTGAACATGCTCAAGGAAGGGTGGGATGTCACCAATCTCTATACTATCATCCCCCTGCGCACGTCCGCATCGGAGACGCTGACGGAGCAGACCATCGGGCGCGGCCTGCGCCTGCCCTACGGCAAACGCACTGGCAACGACAAGGTGGACAAACTGACCATCGTCGCCCACGACAATTTCCAGCGCATCATCGAGGAGGCCAACAAGCCCGGCTCCATTATCAAACAGAAGAACATCATCGAGATCGATCCGGCTGAATACGAAGGGCGCAAGGAAGTGGTTGTCGCCAAGGCAACCCTGGAAGAGAAGATGGAGGCCGAAAAGGCAATAATAGACGCCATGCCGGAATCAAAGGAAAAGGCAGCGGCGGGCTTGACGCTTGAGATTCGTAAAACCATTCTTGAAACCCTCCCCCAGGTAAATAATCGGGTGAAGAGCGCTGCGGAGCTGACCACGGAAGAGATCAAAGAGATCGTTGTCGAGAAAGTTAAGCAGACGATACTGGCGGACCCGCAGCAAAACCTGTTTGTCGCCGAGATCATCGCAGAGATCAGGAATGCCTACAACGATACCGTCAGCGAATATATTGGGAATATTATCGAGATTCCCCGCATTGTCATCCAGCCGTCGGACGAAGTGGATTCCGGGTTCCATGATTTAGAACTGGATGCAAAGAACCTCAATTACCAGCCCGTATCGGATGAAATTCTGATTCACTTTCTGGCGCGCAGGGAGAACAACGAGCAAACCCTGATCGGAAAGTACGGTATTGCCTCGGACAACCCGAAGAATATGATTCTTAACGAACTGATCAGTCTTCCGGAGATTGATTACGACACCCAGTACGACCTGCTGTATAAACTGGTGGGACAGGCTATTACGAAGCTGAAAAGTTATCTGGCTGAAGAGGAACTTGTCAATGTGGCTAAATTCCATAAAAAGGAGATTGCGGGGTTCATTTACGCCCAGATGAAGCCCCATTTCTATTGCACGACCAAATCTTTTGAAGAACCCATTGTCAAGCCGTTTACGGAAATCGAGGGGCACAACCTGACCAAGATCCAGGCGGACAGCATCCACCATTATACCGACACGATCACCCCGACCAGCGCGATCCCCCTAAAGGTTTTTTCCGGATTCAAGAAGGCCTGCCATTCTCTGTACAAGTTTGACGCCAAGGGAGAGAAGGACTTCGCCACCATCCTGGAAGGCGACAAAGACGTCGTCAAGTGGCTGCGCCCCGCACCGAAACAGTTCAAAATATATTGGGACCGCGATGCCCACACTTACGAACCGGACTTCGTCGTAGAAACGGCCGATACGATCTATCTTGCCGAGATCAAGGCCGATAACCAGTTGGAGCAGGCGGAAGTGCGGGAAAAGGCAAGGGCGGCGCTGCAATACTGCAAACACGCCTCGGAACATAACCGTAAGAACGGCGGTAAAAGATGGAAATACCTCCTGATCCCACACAGCGTGGTGCTGCCGAACATGAGTTTTGGTTATCTTGCCGAGAGGCGGGAGTTTGTGGAATAGGGTCTGACAAAACGACGGAATCCTTACATTCATGCTAACCGGCGTTGAAACCGAACTGTCTGCTGAGGCTTCTGCCAAACTATGCGGTGAACCATCTCCTGAAACATGGCAGGCCTTCCACCAGCAATTCCGGGACTGTTTTGCCCGGCGGGAGACCTGGGCACAGCTTTTTCATTATTGGATGGAGCGATGCGGCAAGGGGGTGCGAACGGAAGGAAGTGTCGCCGACCCCAAAGACGCGGGGTCTGACCGGGCTCGTCAGCGGTTTCTCAGCGATGCCGCCTGGGATGAAGAAAAGATCCTGGCTCGTTATCACAGGCAGGTGCGGGCGGCCCTGGGGTATCGGGAGGCGGCCCTGGTCTTTTTGGAGGCGGGTTTTACGAAGAAGGGCGAAGAATCTGCCGGAACGGAAAAACAGCCCTATGATTCATCCGGCCGCGTCCGGAATGGCCAGGTCGGGATTTTAGCCGTCTATGTCTCCCGTCACGGTGCCGTCCCCGTGGCTGCGCGCCTCTATGTTCCCGAGGTCTGGTGCGGTGAAGACCGGTGGGCGAAAAAAGACAAATGCCGCTTCCCGGCTGATTTCGGTTATCGAACAAAGACTCGGATTATCCTGGAGATGCTGGCCCAGATCCGGGAGGCGGAGATACTGCCCTTCCGGTATGTCCTGGTTGCAGGGCTTCCGGAGAGCGCCCGGGAATTGATCCAGGCTGCCGGGGCGCCAACCGATTTCACCTATTTCCTGCCGGCGCCCAGGGATATGGTGGTCTGGATCAGGAAAGAGGCCGTCTGGAAGCGGCGGGCCCGGCACTGGTGGGTGTGGCACTTTTACCAGAAGTACGTCCGGATCGTGAAGAGGATACCGGCGCCCCTGTACGCCTGGGCCTATGCGCGGCGGATTCGGGATTGCTTCTGGCATCGGCCGCCGGGTTCAGGGGCGGAGGTGGAGCAGAGCGGCGG
>Ga0172379_10004026_pt1 | contig 22379 bp, 19 predicted proteins | sample GrowelOW334metaG_FD_119756 | JGI IMG/M metagenome (GOLD analysis project Ga0172379, IMG submission 119756) | Groundwater microbial communities from an aquifer near a municipal landfill in Southern Ontario, Canada - Groundwater well OW334 metaG | ecosystem: Environmental > Aquatic > Deep... | reverse complement strand
ATCCACCTTTGTGTCTAAATTATTTAAATAACGAATTTCTGCTCTGATTGGCGTCTTTGTATCTATGGCATACTCTTTTTGATAGACCCCGTTTACAAAAAGATTGGCTTCAATAAAAGGTTTTTTGATTGCCACAATACTCTTTATAGAATTAAAAATAACACCAATGACAGACTTGTCTATGTCAGACTGAGAGCCACCTGAGATGTTGAACGTCTTTTCTTCTCCATCAAAAACATCAATCATCTTGCCAGTTATAACTATATTATGCTCTGCCCCAGGCGCGATATCACCTAAATTCCAAATATTATTCCCAAAGGAAGGTGCTGGCACAGATTTTGTAAAAGTGAATCCAAAAGGATAATCAGCTTTGATAAGAATTTTCGGAATTGCTCTAGTGGTATTTAATGCTACTTTTACATTTAAAGTAATATCTTGATTTGGACTTATTGAGACAGGGGCATCCATAGAAATATTTATGGGAGTAGAAGTTATATTTACTTCAAAATTTTTTTCTTTTACAAAAATGGCATTAGATCCAGCCACTCTGTATTCAAGAATTATTTTTATTGGGCGAATACTACCTTGTTCTCCGAAAAGTATTACTTTCAAATTTTCATTGCGAATCGCTCCAGCTGGAATTGTCCCTAGAGAAGTGCGCAAATGTTCTGTGTCAGAAGACAAATCTACCGCTCCCCCTTTGGGGTATTCTAGGACAAGATCTACTAAGTCCAAAGCAGAATTGTTTCTATTCACAATTCCAATAACAAGAGAAAGCTCTTCGCCTCCAGCTGTAAAATTATTTCCGAGTATGGAAATATCAATATTATTATTAGAAACAATATTTCCCCCAATAAAAAATACATAAGCGGCATAAATCAAAGTTAAGCCAAAGAAAAACATTGAAAAAATAAAGAATTTCTTAAATCTAGATGTTTTCATAAAAAATTTCTCTTCAGAATCAGGCTCAATATCTTTTACAGTACCCCAAGAATCCGATGCGTCATCTTTGTACAAATTAGAAAATACATCCCGATGCTCTATTTTTGTCTTATAATTTTTATTAAAAAGCTTACTTTTTAATTCTTCAAGCCTATTAAGCTTATTCATATCATCAAATGGCATATTTGCAATTGTAACACCCCGAAGGAGATTTTAAAAATCCCTTTGGAGCAAGTTTTTTTACAAATGCGTCTCTTTGAGAGCTTTATTTATTTGATGCAACACTTCAGACCTTGATTTAGAAATTTCAAACACTAGATTTTCTTCAAATGGAGACTTAGTAAGATTTTGTAACGTTTTATTTTCTCCGATATATCCCAAGTTATTGAGTATACGCAAGACAATAATGGCTTCTATGTTTCGCAAGTCTTTTATTTCCGCTTTTTCTAAAACAGATAAACCATTCACTAAATCAATAAATAAAGTTTCATTGGGTTCAATGCCAGCAAGTAATCTTTTCAATAATTTTGTGATATTAGAAAAAACTTCAAAAGTACCAGGGTTTTTGGTAAGCTGTTCCAGTGTATTTGTTTTTGAAGCGCTAGTGATTCGCCAAAAGTTAGCCCCTTGCACAAGATCAATCTTTACATAAGCAAAATCCTGTAATACGAAACGTAATTTAGAAGAAATCTTTCGTACCCCTTGAGCCGTCGCATAAACCATCCCTAAGTCACGAGTAAAAATAAAATAATACTTCCCAGCCTCACCAGAATTCTTGCTTCCTAATATTATCCCTTCTGTGTGGTAAATGTGATGCATTAAAATTCCTCTTCTTTTTTGTCTTCAAAATTTTTGAAAACTATGTTAAACATAGGCAAAGTAAATTCTGGCACTCTATGTGAACTGCCAAAATGATTCAACATTCCATCATGCACAGGAAAACAAACTTTGGGATTTATGCTTAAAGCATAGTTGATAGCATTTTTGACACTAGCCCAAGGACCTGCCACAGGCAATGCCAAAATCTCAACTTTTTTACCAGGACTATAAAAAGAATCCCCGGGGTAAAATAATCTTTTATCAATAAAATAACCAGTATTTAAAACTTGTCCAAAATCTTGAAAGATCTCTTCGTGTTTGCAATCATACGCCTCAATCTCCACGCCTCCAAAATCTTTTGAGGTTTTGTCTTTTAAGACTTCAAATTTTATACCTTCTTTGGCTAACAATTTACCTACTCCGTCATTTGTAAAGATAAGAACATTTGGGTTATTTTTTATAATTTCTTTTAAGGATTCAATATGAACATGATCATCATGTTCATGAGAGATAAGAATTAAATCAATACCGGATTCTTTTTCTTGCTCATCCACAGCGTAAGAGCCTGGGTCAGTCATTATCTTTTTACCGTTCGTCTCTATTACCAGACAACAATGCCCAATTTTTTTGATTTTCATATTTATATTTTATCAATTTTTACTTTGAAAACCAAGCTGTCTATTTTGACTTCCTGCCCATCGTTTTCTTTAAATTCTATTTTAGAAGCTGACACTGTCTTTTTTATATCTTTTTCAAATTTTTGAATTAACTTCTCTCCTGCATCATTTGTTTCAAAAACGATTGAAATAACATCACTTGGTGTTAATCCAAGCTTTTTACGCATATCTTGCAGGGCGCGCACGAACTCACGATAATCCCCTTCTTGTTTTAACTCTGGAGTAATATTTGTATCAAGCAATACTTCAGATTCTATGTTTTTGTTTTCTGTAACTTCTTTTACATTTATTTCATCTTTTATAAGCTCAATATATTCTGCATCTAAGGTGAAATCTTTAATTTCTAATTTACTAAGTGGCTGACGAACTTTTAACCCTGCTTTCTGACGTGCTTCAAGTCCTAAGGTCACTATTTTTCTGACTGATTCCATATCTTCTAAGACTTTCGGTCGTAGATCCTGAGCAACAGCGAAGGGCCACTGTGCCAAGTGCACACTTTCCTCATCACTATCTGTTCTTAATTTCAACCAAACATCTTCTGCGGTAAACGGCGCAAAAGGAGCTAAGACTTTTATCAGAGTTTTAAATATAAAATACAAAGTTTCTTTTGCCTCTTTGTCTCCATCTTTTATTCTTTCTCTGGAACGTCTCAAATACCAAGTGGAAAGATCGCCAATGAAATCTTTTATCGTCCTGACTGGTTCAAGTAATTTGTAATCATCCATTTTTTTAGTAGATTCACTTATCAATTCATCTAGTCGTGCCAAAATCCAAATATCAAGAACATGTTCTGACTTTAATTTATCTCTGCTTGCCCCGTACCGAGCTTGCTCTGGTGCGGGGTAAAGCTCATAAAAGGCTAGTACATTGTATAACAAACCAAAAACTTGTTGATGAATCAATGCAACTGTCTTTTCATCAAAGTTTTTAGATTCTCCTGGTTGATTGACTGAATACATCCAGAGTCGCAATGTATCAACTCCGTATTTTTCTATCATCTCCCAGGGATCAACTATATTGCCTAGAGATTTAGACATTTTTTTACCGACAGCATCCATCAGATGCCCGAGACAAATTACATTCTTGTATGCTTTTCCTCGCCCCATAAGTATTCCAACAGCATGCAAGGTATAAAACCACCCACGCGTCTGGTCTATCGCTTCTGAAATAAAATCCGCAGGGTATAAGACATCGGTCTCCTCAAGGTCGGACCTTTTTGAATTCCCAAGGTCCGACCTTTTCCCGACCTCAAATGGATAATGATCTTGAGCAAATGGCATGCATCCAGAATCAAACCAGACATCCATCACTTCGCGAGTACGCACTAGTTTGCCACCACAAGTTTGTCCTGAGGTGGTCGAATGGGCACAAACTAGATTAACTTCGTCAATAAAAGGTTTATGTAAATCAAGTTCATAATCTGCATTATGGGGCAAAGAAATGAATTGATGTTCTTTATGTAAAGAAGCTGGTTTGTCACATATGTGCGAATGAAAAATTTCAAGAGAACGCTTTTTGTCTGCTCCCTCAATAATAGCCGGAAACATTTCAACTGCTAGCCCATGAGAAATAATTAAAATAGTTTCGTCTTGATTGCTTTGATCAATCTCATATAGAAAATCTCCCATTCGATTCTTTGCATCTTGATAACTTTCCCCATTAGGAATGACTGAATCAAATTCCCAATTTTCTTTTTTTACATAATCCCAAAAATTCTCCTCTGGTTTATCAGAAAAATCACCAAATTCTAATTCTCGGATTCTTTCATCGTAAATAATTTTATCTTTAGGGAAATTTAAATACTTTGCAACTATTTCAGCAGTTTCTCGTGTTCTTAAAAATGGAGAACAGTAGATCTTAGTGATTTTTTTATTCAAAAGAATTTGTGCAGTTTCTACAACTTTAGTTTGTCCAAACTCTGTCAAATGATTCTTTTTTTGATCTGAGGAATAAACACACAGAACATTGTTCTCTGCTTCACCATGTCGCATCACAAAATATTTATTGCCATACTTTTTAGTTTTATTTTTTAAATCTTCTATGCTTCCTATGACGTCAATTTTTTTGCAAGCTTCACACGTCCAAACTGGAAGCGGCGTACCCCAATATCGCTCGCGAGAAATAGCCCAATCCTTTATCTCCCTCAACCATTCACCGAAACGCCCATCACGGATATGCGCTGGCTCCCAATTTATTTCTTTATTCTCCGCTATCATCTTATCTTTTATTTTTGGATCAGAAACTTTTATATACCAAGAATCTCTAGCATAATAAATAAGTGCTGTTTTACATCTCCAGCAATGCGGATATGAGTGCTCGTATTTTTCTTTCTTAAATAGAAGACCGCCATCCCCCCTATGGGCTAAATCTTTTATCACATCCACAGCCACATCTTCATCCCGTACAAATCTGCCTTCAAACATTCCTGTACCCGGCAAAAATTTTCCATCCAGACCGACGAGGTGATGCTTTGGTAAACCAACCTTTGTGCCGAGTTCAAAGTCATCTTGTCCGTACATCACTGCAGTATGCACGACACCCGTACCATCCGCTGTGGTCACAAAGTCTGCCCCATAAACCTTGAAGGCTTTTCCTAATTTAGGTTTCTCGTTTTCAGAAATTGTGTTTTGAAGATATGGATAAAGAGGTTCGTATTCTAAACCAATCAAATCTTTGCCTTTAAATTCTTCTATTATTTTATATTCCCCTTCAATCACAGAAAGTCGCTCTTTTGCTAAAATAAAAAATTCTTTATCTTTTTCTATTTTTACATAATCTATATTTTCCCCCACAGCTAATGCCACATTCCCTGGCAACGTCCACGGTGTAGTCGTCCAAGCAAGAATATAAGTAGTCGTGCCTGTATGCTTTTGCGAAGGAGTGGCTGAGCGAAGCGAGGAACCGAGCGACTGAGCAAAAGTATCAGGCACGGCTATTTTAAATTTCACATACACCGACAGATCTTTGACATCTTCATATCCTTGCGCGAGTTCGTGCGAAGATAAAGCCGTACCACAGCGCGGACACCAAGGCACCACTTTATAATCCTTATAAAGCAAATTCTGCTTATTTATTTCTTTAATAACATTCCAAACGGACTCAATGTAGTCATTGTGATATGTCACATATGGATTCTCTTGATCCACCCAATACCCGATGCGATGGGTAAATTTATTCCAAATATCCAAATATTCCCAAACACTTTCTTTGCATTCTTGATTAAACTTCGCGATACCATATTCCTCGATCGCTTTTTTAGAATTAAGCCCAAGCTTTTTTTCCACCTGCAGTTCAACAGGAAGCCCATGAGTATCCCATCCGCCTTTTCGGCGCACATGAAAACCCTGCATTGTTTTATATCTAGGAATTGCATCTTTAAATGCTCGTGATTCCAAATGATGAATTCCAGGATTGCCGTTGGCTGTAGGTGGACCTTCGTAAAAGACAAATTCTCCTTTGGGCGATTCTTTCTCCATAGATTTCTCAAAAGTTTTATTTTCTCGCCAAAATTCCAAAACCTGTTCTTCACGAAATGCTGCTTCGCTTTTTTTATTGTTATTTTTTTCCATATAATTTTTATTATAAATAAAAAAACTCGTCCACATAAAACAATTCATAAATACTGACTGAATTGTTATACAAGGACGAGTTTCTTACCCGTGGTACCACCTTTATTTTACCTGCCTTTGGCAGGACTTCTCATTTACTGCTATAACGGGCTTACCCGTCGGGTTCTACTTAATTTCTTCCCGAAAGCCTGCCCGCCATTTTGCTGGAGAGCTCAGAGGTGATATCCTCTTCAACGCTTATATAAAGCATAACATAAACACCCAAATAACATCAACTAATTTTTTCTTTTTAATTATACAAAAATAATCTTTGCATAATTAAGATTATTTTTTATTACCTAACAAAGCTTTCTCAGCCCATTCCACATATTTAGGCTTACTTGATTTTATTTCAAAATCTTCTAGTCTTAAACGATCACCAAGGCCACCACGACTTCCCATTTCTGCAGACCAAAATTCGTGATATTTTTCCATAAGATGTAAATACATTTTTATAGCACAAAAATTATCATTTATGATTTTTGATTGGTTTTCAAAGTTTTGCCATAAATCCTTAATATCAACATTTTCTTGCAGGGATCTTCTTCTTACTATTTTAGCAAAACCCAACATACTGGCATTAATATTTTTGAAAACATCCAAAGCGTGACTTTTTTCTACAATATAACACTGATTTACTATTTTTTTTGCAAAAGAACTTATATCTTTTGCAAGTTTGACTGATGCCCCCTCTTCACCAACAATTGAATCAATAATTTCATAACTACCTTCAGAGGTTAGTTCCTGAACAAAAGTATCTAACACACCTATTAATTCCATCTTCACAGGACCATGTTCATCTAGCTCTTTTGAAGAATTATTTCTAGGAAATTCTGCTAAGTTTCCACTATTAGAAGTAGTAGTAAGAGCTAGATGTTCAACAGTATCATCTTCAAATGGATAACCTTCAAGTCTATTTGACATAAATTAATTCAAAATTATTTATATAACTTAATTATCTCATAATCTTAAAAGAAGCACATTACAAATGTGGAAAACTATTTTTTTCTATTTTTTACCTTTCCACCACACGCCACTACAAAGTCACTGTGCATTTTTTTGAGATCTTTTTCCGAAAGCTTTCCAAAGACTTTTGCTGCCTCTATCGACTTTTTCTTAAAATCAATATCTTTTTCAAGTACCTCTGGATGTACTTTAAATGCATGTTCGTTGATGCCGAGCAGATAAAGACCCGAGAGCCTGCACACGCGAGAAAGCGCTACATAACCTTGCCCAAACTCAAACACTTGCGACAAGTCCATCACCGCAGCATCCATGCTCATCCCTTGACTCTTGTGTACTGTGATAGCCCAAGCCAACCGAAGTGGCACCTGCGTTATCTGCGCGCGAACTTTTCCATTTTCTTCCACTACCCAATCCATCGGTGAAACAATTATTTTTTTTCCATTTCTAGTTTTAACAACAGGATACCCGCTAAATTCTTCAAACCCAGTCACTACACCGAGCGTGCCATTCACAAATCTTTCTTTTTGATTATTTTTAGTACACATCACTACCGCCCCGATTTTAAGTTCTAAATTCTCTGGCGACAGACATCCTTTTTTGAGTACTTCCACCACTTTATCATTTCCACTCCCCGACATTTTAAATAATTTTACTTCTTCCTCTAATTTTGAGAGTTCAATATTGTTGACCCGATCTACATCTATATTATGTGAAAAAAGTTTTGTAATATTTACAGTCTCTTCTCCCATATTATCAGAATCAATCTGCCGAGAATTTATAAATTTTCTATGTTCTGGTAAAAAATTATTCGCGCGTATACCAGAAAGAACTGAGAGAAAATCCTTATCATCTTGACGATGCTGTTCAGTCAAATAACAAACAAACAGTCGTGCCCTATCCCAAGCCCCAGATCCACAAGCAAAAGTTCCCATAGGTCCGACCTCTGGGATAAGTGAGCTTTGTTTATTTTTGTCGCTATAGTCTTTTTTAACAATCGGTGGCAATTGAAAGAAATCACCCACAAGAATAATTTGAATCCCGCCAAATGGTTCATCATTTTGTTTTATTTCCCGACAAACCATGTCCACCATATTGAGCATATTTGGAGAGAGCATCGAAACCTCGTCGATAAGAAGAATGCGTGTTTTGCGAACACGCCTACAAATATATTCACTGCTCGCAATTTTATCTAAATCATATTTATCCAATTTTGTCCTAATACCGATACCACTCCAAGAGTGAATGGTCATCCCACCGATATGTGTAGCGGCTATACCCGTCGAAGCGGTAATAGCAGGCTCGATATCGCAAGCACGTAAATAACTTATAAAATTATTTATTGTATGTGTCTTACCTGCTCCCGGTTCGCCTGTCAGAAAGACGTTAGCCCCAGTTTTTAAAATATTTAAAGCTTCATTTTGAGTCACAATGATTTTTTATTTTAAAATTTTTAATGCTGACTCAAAAGCTTCTTCTGAATTTTCAAAAACTTTATAGCCATATTTTTCTGCTTCTTGTTTATAGTGCGGTCGTTCCCCAAAGAAAAAAGCATCAGATTGAATTTCAATTTCAGTATTTCCCCATCTTGGATGTTCTGTATTTCTTTTTATTACTTCCTCTAAAGACTTTCCAATAATAACAACCCCTGGAAAACTCAAGTCTCTTTTAGCCAAATGTGGAAGAATATTCACTCCTTCAAAAACAACTGGTCGTGTTTCATCTTTATAACTATTGATTTTTTCTATTACCTTAGGCCAAATTCCTTCTGATTGATTTACTAAATTCTGCCACTGTTCATCATATGTGGTAGTACGATAGTATATAGTACCACTGCCCTGTTTATGATAAAAGTTTGCCCATTTTTCATATTGAGAATTATTTTTTAATTCTTTGCGAATATGATCAACTTGCACATGAATTCCCCCCACAGTCAAAGCAAGCTTGTCAGCCAAATATGATTTTCCTGCAGTTGGAATTCCTGTTATAAATAATCTTTTCCCTTTATGTTTTTGCATTTTATTTTCCAAGTTTACCATATTTATGCAAAAACTATCCTTAAATAACTAATTTAGGAAATCATAAATTACAGTTTTTAAAAAAACATAAAAAAGTAACTATTGAAGTAGAAAAATATTTATTATAAATGGGCTATCTTAAGGAAAATAATTTTTTGATATTTATCATTTTTTATTTTGTGTTTTAATGTTAAAAATCATGGTTATCCACCTTACCTAAAGCGATACTACTATGTATAATACATAAGTACAAAAAAACACCCCTATCGGGGGGTAGTAATCAAATTAAAGACTGGCTGTGGAATTTCTCTTAGGGTTTATATATAACCCTATAAATGACTTTCATGAAGTCATTAGTCGTTTTAGCTAAAACGCATTCTCGTCCTTAATCCCTTACCACCTCCCTATGGGGGTGTTTTATATTAACAAAAAAATTTTTATCTAACTTCAGTTATTATAGCAACTATAAATAATATTAGTGGTGGATAACTAATAAGAATAATTATAATATTAATTGTCAAAAATTAGTCTAAAAAACCTAAATAAAATAAGGTATTCTAAAAAATTAATTTAAAAGTTTTTAAAATATTTAAAGCTTCATTTTGAGTCACGCTTTATTCTGCTACATTTTCTTCGGAGCAACGATACCGAGTAGGTGAGTGTAAAGACCTACTTAAGCAATATTATCTTTTTTGCTTATAATTGCTTTATTTACTTCATCATCATCTGCGAGTCCTGCGAAATATGCTAATGTTGTCAAATCCCTAACAACCTTTCGCCCTTTTGGAACAATATTAATTATCTCTAAAACCGTAGCTTTAGAAAGTTTTTTTCTCTATAAACGGTACTCAATCTCATGACTGCCATAATGTCACCACCCATTCCTTTTACAAAACGTATTACCATAGGTTCATTATTAAAGAAGTCCAAAGATGGATCTACAACCATACCTTGAAATTCCTGAAGGTAATCTTTCCCTTTTTTTACGAGTCCTAAAAATTGAGCAATATAACCATCCATTATTTCTTCTGGTGACTTCTCTACTTCTCCTACTCCTTCTACTTTAGTTTTTGGAGCTTTATTTAAATCATCAAATCCCATATATTTTTATATATCTAATTAATAATATTTTAATAATACCCCCGATGGACACCCACAGTCAAACAAAGGTTATACACAACCTTCTACATTTTCTTTGGCGCCACGATACCGAGCAAGTGTAAACCATTTTTCATTACGAAAGAAAACGCATAAGTCAGAGCAATTTTATATGACGAAGTCTTATCTTCTTTATTCACTATCATATTATTTCCATAAAAACTATTAAAAGAGCGAGCGACTTCGATTAAATAATTCGCAATGTAGTGCGGTTCATATTCAGAAGCAGAACGAAAAACAACCTCTGGAAATTTGTACAATAATTTCTCCACTTCAAAAATCTCAGATGGAAAAGCATGAGGATCTGGCAAGATATCTTCTTTTTGCGCTTTTTCTAAAATTGAATTTGCCCGAGCATAGGAATATTGAAGATACGGACCAGAATCTCCTTCAAAAGAAATCGATTTTTCAAAATCAAAAATAATATTTCCACCAGTTGATTGTTTTAATATAGAATACTTTATTGCTGCCACACCGACGTCTGAGGAAACTCTTTCTTCTTCCTCTGGAGAAAAACCTCGATCAGTCATTTTTTCCAAAATAGTATCACGTACTTCATTTAACAATGATTCACCAGTTATTACATTTCCTTTCCTAGACCCCATCTTGCCAGAAGCCAGGCGCATCATACCGTGAGTTATATGTTTCATCTTTGCTGCGTGCTCCGGATTAATTAATGATATAGCTTTCAGGACAACACGCATATAATCCATTTGCTCGTTGGCAGTAATCATAATAGACAAATCCATATTTGGATAAGTTTTGAATTTTTCTTCTGCTAATCCGAGGTCCTTGGTTTCATATGTAGGCAATCCTTGGGAAGTTATAAAAACTCTGGTGTGCAATTTAGGGTCATGTTTCTCTGCTTTAAAAACGATAGCTCCATCAGACTCCTCAAAAACCTTCCCCATATTTGCATTCACAATTTCTAGCCCCATATCCGCCATCATGCTTTCTAAAAAATAAAAATCAAATTTCGTGCCGAGCATTCTATATAAATCTTCAAAGGCCTCCATCGTCACCTTAAAACCCCACTCATATATTTCACTTATTTTCTTGTCTTTTTTATCATCATCCTTTATATAAAGTTTTTTATTTATTTCATCTATTTCTTTTTTAGCTTGGGTATCTGTTTCATATGCTTCCGCGCCCCGAGAATAGGCTCGTCCTATATTTGATGCTTGTAAAGCATTTGATCCCTCTCTACTCTGCAACTTTTCATTTTCTAAAAGTCCATAAATAGCTTTAGCTATATGCAGACCGAGGTCTCCTTGAAAATTAGCCCGAGCAACTTCTGCTCCAGAGAATTCCACTAAACGAGATATTGATTCTCCGATAGCATTACTCATCAAATGCCCAATATGAAACGGCTTGAAAGGATTTGGATCTGTATACTCAACCATTATTTTTTTACCTTCTAATGAATTATTTTTCCCAAAATTTTCTGGATTATTTAAAATTTCTTCAATACTTTTAGCAAAAAATTTTCGAGATAAGTAAAAATTTATAAAACCATTTCCGGCAACTTCTATTTTTTCAATATTTTTATCAAGATTCAATCTAAAAATTTCAGCTACTATTTTTTCAGCCAATTCTTTTGGATTTCTCTCTACACTTTTTGCTATAGCCAAGGCTATATTCGTAGAATAATCTCCATTGGATAAATCCTCTGGATGTTCAATAACAATATTACTAACTTCTATATTGAGATTTTTAAGTGCGTCTTTTATTAAATTTTTTATTTCTTGTTGCATATATTATTTATTTCCGGTACTCCCTTCTCGCCCTTCTCCTCTCACAGTTTCTGAAAGCTCATCTACCTCTACAATATCACAATATTCAAATTTTTGGATTATCATTTGAGCAATTTTGTGACCTTCTGTCATTAATACTTCTTTGTTTGAAACATTTAAAAGATTTATTATAATTTCACCCCTATAGCTAGCATCTATAACTCCACCCATCATTTTCAATCCTAGATTGAAAGAAATACTTGATTTATCCCAAAAAAGACCGACATAGCCCTCCGGAATTTCAACAGCCACACCAGTACGGACCCTTTCTTGCTTGCCAGGTGGGAAGCGCACATCTTCTAAACAATAAAAATCCATCCCTGCATCACCTGGATGCCCATGTGTCGGCAACTTCGCATCTTCTCTAAGTTTTTTGACTTTAATTTGCATAAAAATTAATGTAAAACTTTTTTAATCTTTTCATAAATTTTGTTGTGAATATTTTCACGAGTTTCTAAAATCCCATTTTCAGCACATTCAATTTTAATCCAACCTTTTTGGGTTTTTGCCAACCAAAGCGCCGTTTTATTGGAATTAGTTAGATACGGAATATTCCCTTCTACGATATCTTTTTTCTTTCCCGTATATCCACGAGCAGTTTTTTTATTACGCTCTTTGATTAACTTCAAAATAATATTCATTGGGACATTCAAATAAAATACCACATCGGGTCTAGGAATCTTGAAGACTTTATATTCCATTTCATCAAGCCACTTTAAGAAATTTTCACGCTTCCTAGTATTTGCTATTTTTCCACCCTGATGAATCTGATTAGCGCTGACATATCTATTTGATAAAATTATATAACCTTTTTCAAGCCAACCTTGTATTTTTTTAGAAGATTCCCATCTATCAGCCGCATAAGCGATAGAAGCAATCTTTGGATGAACATTTATCCAATTATAATACTGCTCAGAAAGACAATGCCCGATGAATTTACCAAAGAAATTATTATAATATTCCGGAAAATCAATCACTTTAACTTTGCGCCCTTCCTTCCTTAGGGTCTTCGCCAAAAGTTCTACTTGCGTAGCCTTCCCACTTCCATCCGTGCCATCTATGACTATTAATTTTCCTTTCTGTCTTCTCTTGAGTTTCTTTTTGATCATATAGAAAATATAGCACCCAGTAGTAGAACTTGGCAATGTACAAACGTACTAAAAAAAATTGCCAAGTCTCACTACTGGGTAGCAGAAAAAGAGCTAAATTGAAAATTATTGTCTTAAGTCTAAACTAAGAAAAACGCCTTATATCGTTTTTCTTAGTTTTTTTATTTACAACTTAAGACTTTTTATTTGTTTATCCTCTTCAAGAGTTGTATTTCTTTTTTCTGAATTTGCTTTTCTAAAAATTTCAAGTACTTTTCTTTCGTTTTCCATAATTGTTCCTAATTTTTCCTTAATAAACAATTTTCTTTCATAATGTTGCTGCATACCACCAAATTCTTCCCATGAATCCAGCATAGCCTGCTCCTCAGGACTTAACACCCCCTCTCTACTTTTTTTTCTTCTAAGAAAAGAAGTCTGTATTCCACCAGTACCTTTTTGATCATTAATCATTTCTTTTCTAGCTTCTTCGATCTGTCTCTGTGTAGGGTCAAACATAACCCCTTTTCTACCATCCTTATATTCTCTGACACTATACGGTGCACCTCCTTTAGCCATTTCTTCCTGTGTTTTTTGCTGTTCATCCATTAATCTTGCTTGTTCCTCTAAACTTTTTTCAGGCTTTTGAAATCCTTCCATATTCTTATAAAGATTTATTATTAATATTTTCTACACTCAAACCTTTAAATTATTTCCCTTTTAAAGTTTTATCTATCTTCCTAGCAATCGCAATCATGTCTTTTTCTTTTCTGCCTCGAGTAGTCTCAGCTGGTGTACCGATACGAATACCAGAAGGATCAAATGGAGAGCGAGTCTCACCCGGAATAGTATTTTTGTTACAGATAATACCAGCCTTTTCGAGCTTGGCCTCGGCATCTTTTCCAGTAACCCCTTTTCCATTCATCCAAGTATCCACTAAGATAAGATGCGATTCCGTCCCACCAGAAACAATCCTCCAGCCCAGACGAGTGAGCTCATCAGCTAAAACTTTCGCATTCTTGAGAATTTGTTTTGCGTATTTTTTAAACGCTGGTGAATCATCTTCTTTTAAAGTGACGGCAATGGCAGCGATCTGCCCCATATGCGGACCTCCTTGTAGGCCTGGAAAAATTGCTTTATCAATTAAAACTGAAATATCTTTGCCTCCTAGCTTTTTATCTTTTCTGGAAAAAATCATCGCGCCTCTAGGGCCACGGAGAGTTTTGTGGGTAGTGGTGGTAACAACATCTGCATATTTAAAAGGAGTCGGATAAACTTCACCTGCTACAAGCCCAGCAAAGTGAGACATGTCCACCATTAGATATGCTCCGCAAGCATCAGCCGCTTCTCGACATTTTTTGAAATCAACAATTCTAGGATACGCAGTAAAACCGACGATGATGAGTTGCGGCTTCTCTCTAATAGCATCCTCTTTCATCTTTTTATAATCAATGAGTTCTGTTTTTGAATCTATGCTGATAGGCACTTGTTCCCACACTTTACCAGTGATAGAAACACTTTGGCCATGAGTCAGATGTCCACCAGAAGAAAGAGGCAGCCCCATCACCTTGCCACCCTTTGGCACAAGCGCCAAGTAGACAGCTAGATTTGCTGGTGATCCTGAAAGTGGCTGAACATTTACATGCCATAAATTTTTCTTTAATTTAAAAAGCTTTAAAGCTCTGTCTTGGCAAAGAGTCTCTAACTCATCTATGTATTTCTGTCCCCCATAATATCGAGCATATGGATACCCTTCAGCATATTTATTATCAAGTATAGAACCGAGCGCTGTTAAAACATCTTTAGAAACATAATTCTCCGAAGGAATAAGGTTGATAACACTTTTTTGCCTCTTCGTTTCATTTTTAATAATGCTCTCAATTTTTTTATCTTTCATGAAACAAGTATATCATGTTTCTTTTTGTCTACTTGTGGAATGAAAAATTGACATCCTGACCGTCAGATTTCATAATTATGGTACCTAATAAGTCAGTGCGAAGAATCTTTGAACCAAATTTGGTTAGTGTGTCCAAGGTCTCTCGATGTGGATGACCATAAGAATTATTTTTACCATCTGAGATGAGCGAATACTCTGGAGAAATAATTTTTACAAAACTTGAAGATGAAGAAGTGTGTGAACCGTGATGCCCAACTTTTAAAATAGTACTTGTGAGTTGCGCTTCGGAATTTTCAGAAAGAATTATTTTTTCTGTTTTTGCGCCTATGTCACCAGTGAGCATCACAGATGTCTTTCCATAAGAAAGTCGAGCTACTACCCCTCCATCATTTGTCGCCCACTCAGAAACATCTCTGTCTGGAAATAAAATATCGATCATTACTCCTCCTCCAAGATCTAATTTCATTCCTCTTTCAACCAAAATATCTGGTATATTTTGGTTTTTCATCTCTTCTCTGAGACTTTGATAAGTTTTAGAGTCTGTTAAAGTACCCGATTCGAAGACAACCCCCACTTTATAATTTTTTAAAATATCTAAAAATCCACCAATATGATCAGCATCTGGATTGGTGATTATGAGCGCATCAATAGTCTTATCAAATGGAGACATCACTCTACTAAACGAACCTAAAACTTTACGTGGTGGCCCACCATCAAACATGACTTGAGTTCCTGTCGGAGATTCTATAAAAATCCCATCTCCTTGTCCGACATCTAGCATAGCAAAAGTAAGACCACGATGAGAATTTTCCCAATCATTTTTAAGGAGAAAAATATATATTACTAAAAGTAATATTACAAAAATAAATAATCTGTATTTTTTAATGTTAAATTTACCTTCTCTAAACATAATACCAATGCTAACATATTAATAACTAATTAATTGATAGTAAAAAAAAATTAAATGAAAAAATTTGAAGAAAAAAAATTTAATATAGGAGATTTAAAAGGCATCTCTGCTAAAAATGTTGAGGAACATTTGAAACTTTATTCTGGTTATGTAAAATTTACCAATTTAATTTGGGAAAAAATTGGGGAATACATGGTTGATGCTGAGAAAAATGCTTATGTAATAGGAGAACTACAAAGAAGATTTGGTTTTGAATTTAATGGTATGCGAAACCATGAATATTATTTCAAATCATTAGAGGGAGGGGCAAAACCATTACCAGTAGATTCTGCATTTAGAAAAGCTATAGAAGCACAAGGATTATCTTTTGACGCATGGATAAGTATATTCAAATCTCTCGCTATGACCCGTGGAGTCGGCTGGGCAGTATTGTATTGGGATAAAGAAACGAAACAATTTGTCGCTAATTGGATAGATGAACATCATCAAGGACAATTGAACGGACTAAATTGGATTCTCGGAATCGATATGTGGGAACATGCTTATGTTTATGATTATGCAACTTCAGAAAAGAAAAAATATGTGGAAGCATTTTTTGAAAATCTAAATTGGGAAGTAATTGAAGAAAACTTCAAAAAGGCTCAGTAGAGAAAAAATCAAGAATAATATTTTTGCCGGTACGGATTTTTTTGAAGCTTAAAAAATCCTGAAGTTCTCGGCTCGTCAGCCTCGAAACCCCTTAAAAACATTATTCTTGATTTTTAAAAAACACGTTGAAGTCGTAACTTTTAAGAAACATTGCGCAGGCGGTAGCCGAGCATAGCAAAAAATCAGTAGATTTTTATGCGTGTTGAGTAAAAGTTATGAAGAAAAAGAGTTTTTAGTTTTCAGTAAAAAAAATTTTTATATTTCTTCCAAAGAGTCTGTAAATAAAATAGATATATATTAAAACTGTCAGCCAAAGTGGAAAATCCGGAAAAGTAAAAGCTGCAAATGGCAAATTAGAAAAGAAACTTATCACTCCAAGCTCGTAATGCAAAAATAAATATGAAAAATACCCCGCGGGCACAGCGAGTACATAATAAATAAGCCCGAGAAAACCAGTGATGAATCCCAGCATCATTGTAAGAGGAATAAAAGGTAAAATTAAAACATTTGCCGGCAGGGCGACAAGTGAAAAATTACCCATTTTGTAAAGAATAAATGGAAAAACAAAAATATAAGCACCGCAGGTGACGGATACTATATCACGTAATTCAAAAATTTTCAGCACCCATAAAAAATATTTTTCGATTCTCGGAGCGAGAAATATTACAGCAACCGTCGCCAGAAAGGAGAGCTGAAAAGAAACATCAAAAACAAGAATGAAGGGATTAAAGAAGACCATCAATACACCTGCGAGCATAAGCGCTCGCGCGACATCATAATTACGCCCAGTCGCGCGAGCAACCAATGCCAAAGTCGCCATTATCCCTGCTCGCACGGCTGTCGAGCTCCCACCGGTCATTATAATAAATAAAAAAATTGTCAGAATTCCTATACCAATACCTGCCTGCGCAGGCAGACCAAAATTTACATGAGAGAACAATTTCATAATCCATTCAGCTACGATCGTCACATTGTATCCAGAAAGAGCGACGATATGTATCGTACCAGTATTTACAAAACTCTGCCGTAAGGCTTGATCAAAAGAAGATTTTTCGCCCAAAATAAGTCCGCCCATGAGCAAATTCTCTGGAGCATTGATAGCAAAATTCATTTTTTCTAGAAATTTATCTTTAACAGAAAATAATATGCTTTGAATTGCATTCCCATTACCACGCGAGATAATTTCAATTTTTGGATAACTCATCACATATAAAATCCCATCTTTACGCAAATAATTTATATAATCAAATTCTTTTCCTTGGTCCGTTATAAAATTCTTAGGTTTTTCTAATTTCCCAGAAAAATTTATTTCATCTCCATATTTATAATCTGTATCTAGACCAGTAGATAATAAAATTTCTGTAGTGGGAAATGTAGAAAGAGGTTGGACATCAAGAGTTTGACGTCGGACAACAAAATTCCCCGTTGTCCGACGTCTTGAATCTAAAAGCACCGTCAGCTGCTGATTATTTTCCTTTATGCTCGGTTCATCTACTATCTCTCCAGATAGAATTATTTTTTGTCCTACTTGAGATTCAAAAACAATAGGATTAGGAACATCCACCATATCAAATCTAAAAATTCCAAAACAAAAAATTAAAATAAAGATGGAAGCTAAAATTCCTAAATTATTTTTTGAAATTAAGCTAAAAAATAAAAACAATGCGCCAGTAATTAAGCTAAGTAAAATAACAAAATAAAAATCTAACAAAACAAAAGAGCGCACAAGCACTCCAAATAAAAAACCAAAGCAAACTGCATAAAAAATTTTATCCCGCATTCAAAATAATTATTTTTTCAATCTTACCGGATTCCCTTCAGCAAAACTCGTCGCTATCTCATCTGCTCTCTCATTGTATTTATCTCCATTATGTCCTTTTACATAAGTCCATTTGATTTTCTCCCTATTGGGCAACTCTGCAAATTCTTGAGTCAATTTATATAGTTCTTCCCAACGAGCACGGTTAAGGACTGGCTCCTTTTTAGCATTACGCCAATTATTTTTTTGCCAATTAAAAATCCACTCCGTAATTCCTAAAATCACATATTTAGAATCAGAAACGATCTCTACATCATTCCCGACCAACCCTTGCTTAAATAAAAACTTCAATGCTTCGATGGGCGCTGTTAATTCCATTTGATTATTTGTCGCATGGTCTACTCCTCCACCAATTTCAAAAATTTTATCTCCCAAAATAAAAACAGCCCCCCAGCCAGCTTTCCCAGGATTCCCCTTTGCCGCCCCATCTGTATAGATTTTCATAACTTTATCTTTCATAATATATTCTCTACTCTTAATCTTAGCTCTTCTCTCCCTCTAAATCTAGACAAATCAAAAGTAGCTAAAAGATTCACTATCTTCCCCTCTGTGAGAGGAACATCAAAAGAATTAAGGTCAGAGAAAAATGAAATAGCTGTAGCTTTGTACTGTTGTTTAAATTCACCCCGTCGCTCGCGAGTGACAGGGTCTGAAAAAACAATTTCTAAATGTTCTCCAGATCCATTCTTGCCGAATTTTTTTATTTTTTCTATCTTAACATCAGGAAAAAAGAAAACAGGCTTCGGATTATCTAGACCAAAAGGCGCAAGCTTTTCTATCTCTCGCCAATTTTTCATATTTACTATACCTAAATCAGATTTAACATCGTACATTACTTCTTTTTTTATCTTTTCTCTTTTTACTGTATTGAATGAAAGGGATAAAGATTCTTCTAAGAAGTGAATCTTTTCATTCTGGACTGTGAAACCACCCGCAAGCTCATGCCCACCAAAATCTATAAAAGATTCACAGGTTTCAGTCATCAGCTCTACTATGGACACCGAGCCATCACTCCGGCAAGAGCCCTTTATGGAATCATTTTCATCTTTTCCCCACACAAAAACAGGCTTTTTATATTTGTCTGATATTTTCCCTGCCACAAGCCCCAAAACTCCCACCCGCCACTCTGGATTTCCTATCACGATGACATCTGGCAAATTATCTGAATTTTCTCCGCCAGAGGCGGATCCGCCTCTGGCGGAAAATTTTTTATCAATATGTTTATTTACATCACGCATGATGGTCTTTACGATAGTTTTTCTTTCATCATTTATTTTAGATAAATAGTTTGAGAGCATATCCGCCTCTGCCTCGTCTCTCGTAGAGAGAATTTCATAAGCTCGCATAGGATTATCCATTCGTGAGGCAGCATTCAATCTAGGCGTTATCATAAAACCCACGTCATCTTCAGATAAATGTTTCTGGTCGATCTTCATTTTTGCTAAAAGTTTTTGTAATCCTAAGCGAGGAGACTTCTTTAACACTTTCATACCGAAATACGCCATAGCTCTGTTTTCACCCATAAGTGGAACCATGTCGGAAAGTGTCGCCAAGCCTGCCATATCCAACATCCATTTTTCACCACCATCTTTTATTTCAAAATACTCACCATATTTAATAAAAAATCCTTGCACAAATTTAAAAACCACCCCAGCCCCACAAAGCATTTTTTCTGGATAGTTGACCCCGTCCTTGGCGGGGTCAACTACTTTTGGATTCAAAATTGCATAAGCTCGGGGTAAAGTTTTATGAGGAATATGATGATCAGTAATTATCACATCAATGCCATCCACTTCTGCTTGAGCCACCTCAGCCACTGCGGTAATGCCAAGATCAATAGTGATCAAAAGTTTAACATTAGATTTTGCAAATTGTTTAATCGCTTCAAGGTTGAGTCCATACCCCTCAGAATTTCTTTGCGGAATGTATACTTCGTAATTTTTGTATTTTAATAATCTAAACAAATCATTGAAAATAACTGCTCCTGGAATACCATCACAATCATAATCCGCATAAATAATAATTTTTTCTTTATTTTCTATTGCTTCGTATAATCTGACACAGGCTTTCTCCATATCTCGCATTAAAAATGGGTCATGAAAATCTCTCTCATAATCTGGATTAAGAAAAATTTCTGCCTGTTCTTCGTCAGTGACACCCCTCTTTTCTAAGAGTATCCTCAATAATTCTCCATATCTTTGCATAAATTGCATTTTAGCATACAATATATAAATTAAAGTAAATCAAATTTTTCTCGGGTCCTCGGTTTGGGGCCAGACCAACTCGAAAAATTTATTTATTTTAATTTATATGGAAAACTGCATTTTCGATAAAATAATCAACGGAGAAATTCCAAGCACAAAAGTCTATGAAGATGAAAACTTTTTAGCATTTTTGGATATAGAGCCAGTTTCCGACGGACATCTCTTATTGATACCCAAAAAACACATCGTCTGGATGCAAGACGCCGATGATAAAACAATCAGTGATATTTTTATATTAGCTAAAAAACTAATGCTCGCTATAAAAAAAGGAATTGGGTGTGATTACGTACAGCTGTCCATTGTCGGCAAAGACGTACCTCATCTTCATATTCATTTGATTCCTAGATATTTTAAAGATATTTTGCCAATGTTTCCAATAAAAGAATATAAAGAAAAAGAATCAATTGAAGCTGCCCAAAAAATCATCGGAGCGCTTGCTCGCCCATAGCTTTAGCGACGAAGGGCTTTAATCCCAGGCAAAGTTCCTTTTGCTAAGAAATCAAGCATAGCTCCACCTCCAGTGGACACAAAAGAAAATTTATTTTCTATCTTCATTTTATTTATCAAGACCACAGTATCTCCTCCACCAACAATACTTTCAGCTTTGGAATTTGCGACCAATCTCAATACTTCTTTAGTGGCTTTCGCTCCACCATCTTCATATTTACCGATAGGCCCATTCCAGAGTATGAGCTTTGATTTTTTGATTATTAAAGCAAGATTTTTTACTGTTTCTTCTCCTGTGTCTATAATAGCCCCATCTTTCATCACAAAGTCAGTGGGTAAAATTAATTTCTTGTTTTTTAAAAATTCTAAAATTCCATAATTATTATCACTAACTAAGGACTTACCTATTTTACAACCTTTTGCTTTTAAAAAATCATTTGCTAAGGCTCCACCGATAAACACGTAATCTGCTAATTTAAAATATTTTTTTATAAGAGGCATTTTAGTAGAAAACTTGGCCCCACCCAAAATAAACAAAAATGGATGTTTTGGTTTCTCAAAAGCATGAGATAAATTTCTTACCTCTTTTTCAAAATCCAATCCGGCAAAATGCGGAAGATACTTAGGTAATAATACTATCGAAACATGTTTCCTATGAGAAACTGAAAAAGCTTCATTTACATAGATATCCCCCATAGTTGAAAGTTTTTTGGCAAAAGCCAGATCATTTTTCATTTCACCGGGAAATTTTCTGACGTTTTCAAAAAAAGTTACTTTGTCTTCGGCTATTTTAGATATCGCATAAAAATGTTTTTTTATAGGTTCCAAGCTTGCTGTACCATCTTTGCCAAGATGGGTAATCAAGATTATTTTCGCACCTTTTTTAATCAAAAACTTAATGGTCGGCAAGGCTTTCTTTATACGAAAATCATCCTCCACCTTCCCATTCCCTCCACGGCGGGCAGGCTTGATAGGCACATTAAAATCTACCCGTAAAAGCACGGTCTTTCCTTTTATATTTTTTATTGACTTGATGCTTCGCATATTTTTACAATTTCCACAAATTTTTCTGCATTTAGACTAGCCCGACCAGCAAGCAACCCATCCACCCCTCCATTTCTAAGAAAATCTTCTGCGCTTTTTTCATTAGCAGAACCACCGTAAACAATCCTAGTCTTTCCTGCATCAGGACCAAATTTATCAGAAAGAATTTTGCGAATAAAAATAGCCATCTCTCTAGAATCAACAGAAGTGGCATCTTTGCGATCAACCGTGCTAGAAAGCGCCCAGACTGGCTCATAAGCAATAATAATTTTTGAAATTGAGTTCTT
>Ga0172379_10004025_pt1 | contig 22380 bp, 17 predicted proteins | sample GrowelOW334metaG_FD_119756 | JGI IMG/M metagenome (GOLD analysis project Ga0172379, IMG submission 119756) | Groundwater microbial communities from an aquifer near a municipal landfill in Southern Ontario, Canada - Groundwater well OW334 metaG | ecosystem: Environmental > Aquatic > Deep... | reverse complement strand
GAGAATGCTCCTCAATTATTTTAGACTGATGATGAAGTAAAAACTGCCGCAATGTATAGCAACTGGAGACCGTTGTCAAGGTGGAAATATTTGCATTGAGAACCATCAGGAACTACAATTGAATCGTCATTCAGTAGATATTTCCATTTCTTGAAAAAGCAGATGTAAAATTTTTTTGCGGTATTTCCGGATGGAGGTTTATGCGATGAAAATATTCGTATAGTAAACGGTTCATCAGAGCAATAATCTTCACATGGAAACGATATATTTACATAAAAAAAGATACGGAGAAAGGTAATTGTCGGTTTATTTCTGGATGGTTATGTACTGACGAATGAAAAAGAAATGAAGGATCATTATTTGAGTTGTGAAATGTTCCCATTCGTAGTACATTCACCCTTATGAAAAACCGCTTGCTCATCACCGCGCTACTTCTCATCATCAGTTCGTCCGGATTCAGCCAGTCGTTGAAGTTCAAAGGTCCAGATCCGAAAAAAGCGATTACGCAATACACGCACGAAGTGTGGCAGACAGATAACGGGTTACCGCAAAACTCCGTCAATTCTATCCAGCAAACAAAAGATGGTTTTCTCTGGATGGGAACACAGGAAGGACTGGTACGTTTTGACGGCGTGCAGTTCACCGTCTTCGACAAGAACAATACACCACAGATCAAGAACAATCACATCGTCGCAATTACAATCGACAAAAAAGGAACACTCTGGATCGCAACGTTAAGTGAAGGAGTAGTTACCTACGCTAACGGCGTTTTTAAACAAATCACAGATATTCCGCAACTCGTTGGCACCCAGTTACAGCATATCTATACGGATTATCATGGAGCCGTCTGGGTTTGCACACGGGACAGTGGTGTTGTGAAGATCGATTCGCAGTCCGTCGCCCATTTTTCCACACAGAATGGTTTGCTCACAAACGATGCCTGGGAAGTCGCGCAGGATATGAACGACCGGATCTGGATTGCGTTAAACGGCGGCATCTCTATCATCGACAAAGGAGAGATCCAATCGTTCACAATGAAGGACGGCCTGGCGGCAAAAGAAAACTATGCGCTCCACGCAGCCCATTCCGGTGATATGTGGATCGGCGGCAGAAACGGGTTACAAAAATTTAAACTGGAGAACAACCATCTAACAGAACTGCTGCACTTGACCACCAAGGAAGGACTGCCGGGTGCCGGCGTGTATCAGATCATCACCGACCAGCAAGGGAATATGTGGATTGCCGGCAACAGAGGATTAAGTCGGTACTATAAAGGAGAAATCTCTTCATTTACTGAAAAAGATGGACTCTCTGAACGATTGGTGAACAATGTCTTCGTGGATCGTGAAGGAAATCTCTGGATCGGAACAGACGGCGGAGGACTGAATGTACTCAAGGACGGAATTTTCACCTCCTACTCCGTAAAAGAAGGAATGCCGCACAATAATACCTGGACGGTCTTTGAAGATCATGACAAGAATATTTGGGTCGGCACCGATGAAGGATTGGTTCTGTTCGATCAGGCGAAGCAGATTAAAAGGACCTATGATAAAAAGGATGGTTTATCGCACGGGTTAGTCTGGACTATCGCTCAGGATCAGAAGGATGTTATTTGGATTGGCACAATCAATGGTTTGAATAAGATCGTCAACAAAAAAGTCGTTCCATTACCGGCAGACCTGAAGTTCGATGATCAGCCAATTAACTGCAGTTATGTCGATCGTTCCGGCGTCCTCTGGATCGGAACAACTGGACACGGACTCTATAAGATTGAGAACGGGAAGAAAACAAGGATTGGCGAGGATCGCGGTGTGACCAACCAATTCATCAATGTCATTTCCAGCGACCGCAACGGCGACATCATTATCGGAACGGACGGAGATGGTCTGCAGATCCTCCGGAATGATTCCGTCATTCAGCGATACACGACCAAACAGGGACTTGCGGCAAATTTTATCCATTCTCTTTTTGTGGATTCTGCCAATAACATCTGGATCGGTACACTTGGCGAAGGGTTATGCATTTTCGACCGGAAGACATTCCACCGTTTTACGATGAAGAACGGAATGTTCGATGATGTGGTATTCCAGATCTTGCAAGATAATTTCGGACGGATGTGGTTCTCCTGTAATAAAGGAATCTATCAGGTGGACCGGGAACAGTTCTTCGACGTCATAAATGGTACATCCGAACATATCGTGTTCACTGCATATGGAAAAGAGAATGGCATGAGTTCGTCTGAATGTAATGGCGGCACTTCTCCTGCCGGATGGAAGACCTCAGACGGACAACTCTGGTTCCCAACCTCGCGCGGCGTAACGATGGTCGATCCGAAGAGCATCGCCATCAATACTCAGCCGCCGCTTGTAGTGGTGGAAGATCTTATCATCGACAATGAATACATCGACAAAAATATTGCCGCAGTGATTCCTCCCGGAAAACAACGGTATGAGTTTCGCTTTACGGGATTGAGTTTCGACGGACCGAAGAAGGTCCGCTTCAAAGTGATGCTGGAAGGATACGATAAGGAATGGGACGATATTAAATACCGGCGGGCGGCATACTATTCTTATCTTCCCCCGGGAGAATACACTTTCCGGGTCATCGCCGCAAACAGCGACGGTGTGTGGAACATGGAAGGAGCTTCTTTCCCATTTGTCGTACAAGCACATCTCTATGAAACGAAAATTTTCTACCTTTCCGTTTTTATTATTCTGGTCCTGATTACGTACAGTTCATACCGTTGGCGCATCCGCACCATCCAGGCGCGACAACAGGAATTGGAACGGCTGGTGGAAGAACGGACACGGAATCTCACCGAGGCGAATAACGCAAAGTCACAGCTACTCAGTTTCGTCGCACACGACTTGAAAACACCGCTGATCACCATCAACAGTATTGCACAAGAGATCAAGACGTTTGAAGTAGACAAACATTTCCGCGGGTACCTCGACCTGGTAGAACAGAATTCCAAACGGATCGTGACGCTTATTTCGGAGATTCTCAATATCACGGCGATCGAGACGGGAAAATTTCAGTTCAAATTGGAGCCGATCAATATGGCGGATATTGCAGGATTGGTGGTGGATGGATATCAGATCCAGGCACAGCGGAAGGAACAGCAGTTGAAATATTCTGTGGACGGTCACGATCACTGTATGGTGCTTGCCGATTCTTCGAAACTGCAGGAAGCGATGGAGAATTTGGTGAACAACGCCATCAAATACTCACCCCGCGGCGCAATGATTCAGGTGAACGTGGTGCGAAACAATGGGAATGTGCGGTTTTCGGTGAACGATCAAGGACCCGGCATCTCTGCTCAGGATAAGCAGCAGCTCTTCAAAAAATTCACCGTCCTATCGGCAAAACCTACCGGCGGTGAAATTGCAACAGGACTTGGTCTGGCCATCGTCAAAGAGATTATCGATGCCCACAAAGGAAAGCTTTTTGTTGAGAGCGAACCTCCAAAAGGCAGCACATTCATCATCGAATTGAACCGGTACGAATAAGAACGAGTGACCGCCGATGGAAGACAACGGTCACCCAAACAATCAAACAAATCAGGAAACAACATCCGCGCGTTTACGGCGAAGGATGGCAAGAACGAATCCCGTCAGCACCAGCAGCGTGCCAATCCACACAAGACTGATGAACGGTTTTACGCTTGCTTCTACCACAAGCGCTTCTTTCTTTCCTGTCAGCGAAATGCCCGAGACATGTTTCACACCAATTTGAATAACCGACCGGCCATCACCCATACCTCCTATGCTCATTGCCAGGAATTCTATGTCGCTGGAGAGCAGCTTTGAGGTTGCTCCGAAATACTTCGGTTCTCCGCCGTCATAGATTACATAGGGAACTACTGTTTCTGTTTCACCGCCGGTAGTGATTTCCAATTTCGCACCGACCTTCGTACCGCCGCTTGTTCCCTGCGGGTTATGCCCGCCCATGTCGAACGAAGCGAATGTTACCATTGCATTGCCGATTGTAGCACTTTCGCCTTTGTACAGGGTAACACGTCCCTGCTCGTCTACAGCATTTTCTTCCACGCCGGTAGGGGAAATGTATACATCATGCGTCAAATAGGATTTGATATCTGGATTACGCATCATACCCGAACTTTGAGTTTCGAACATCATCGGTACCAATGTCGATGCAGTTCCTTCCTTTTCGATCTGTACAGTAAAAGCCGTTTTGTTCCCTTCAACAATGTGCTTCCCGTTATATGTTACTGTGTATCCGAAAATATTCTGCGGGGTTCCGAGTTCCAGTGTCGCACTTTTTTTCTCATTGAACATTCCAGAGACAATCGCACCAATCAGGAAAACGGCCAATCCCATGTGCGTGATCTTTCCACCCAGCAGACGAATATCGCCGCGTATGGTCATGTACGTGATCTCTAGGTTAACAAAGAACGTGAACAGCGCGCCGAAGATGAAGAGCAGATACATCACATCCCATGTGCTGAAGAAACCGATCGCCACAGTGCTGATGAACGATGCCAACAGCGCTTTCCATGATTTTTCTTTCAGGAACATGCCGTCTTCCTGTTCCCACCGCACCAGCAAACTGTAGCCGATGAGCAAAGTCATAAGAATGGCAATCGGTACATGCATTGTGTTATAGAAAGACGGATCGACCTGCGACGCAGAAACGATCGGCAGACTCGTACCGAAGAAGACGATGACGGCACTCGCGAGCAGCACGAAGGAGCCAATTGCCAATGCGAATTCCCGCGTCAACCAGTGCATCGGCTGTGCGATCGCTTTCAATTCCTTTCGACGAAGAAACAGGAAACCGAATCCGAGTATAATTGCGCCTGCAAGAAAGAGCACCAGCAATCCATAGACAATGGTGCCGGGGTCGGTAAAGGAATGCACCGATGATTCGCCGAGAATCCCGCTCCTGGTCAGGAACGTGGAGTAGATCACCAGAACGAACGCAAGGATCGCAAAAAGGAAATTCGTGCGGACGAGTTTTCCTGTCCGCGCCTGAGCCAACATTGTGTGCAGCAGCGCCATCGAAATAATCCAGGGGATCAATGATGAATTCTCAACCGGATCCCATCCCCAATAGCCGCCCCATCCCAGTACACCGTACGCCCAATACGCACCGAGCATAAGCCCGGCACCGAGCGCCAATCCGGTAAACAGCACCCACGGAAACGCACTATTCAGCCATGTGTGATATTCTTTTCTCCATAACGCTGCAATGGCAAAGCTGAACGGGATCGCCGTTGCGGCAAATCCGATGAACAGCACCGGCGGATGAACCACCATCCAGAAATTCTGCAGCAGCGGATTCAATCCACGGCCGTCCTGGGGAAGCTGACCCGGGGCAAGTTCTCCGGGAAATTGTTCATAGATCGATTTGAACGGGGATTTTGAGATCAGAAGGATCACGAGGAATGCCTGCACTGCAAGGAAGATCGGCAGCACGTGCGCTTCCAGTTTCCGTTTCTGTGTATAGGATAATAGGAAGAGACTTAGCACAGCAGAACAGAATGTCCAAAATAGAAAACTTCCCTCCTGCCCTGCCCAGAATGTGGACATCAGCAATCCAGTAGAGAGATCACGCGAGCTGTAACTCCAGACATATGCATTCTCAAAATTGTGTTGAAGGATGTCGGTCATCAGAAGGACGGATGCGAGAAAGATTCCGAGCGCGCTGAAATACAATCCGATTCGTCCAGCCGAAAGTTTTTTTGTTTTGCCGTTTACCGCTTGAACGTAGCTGAGGATCGAAAGTATTGCGGCAAACAGTGAAAGATAGATGGCAAATGTTCCTAGCATGAACATAATGAGTACCTCGAATAATTCAACGATGTTGATATTTTTTCACAAAGACAGTGAATTTTTGCATACTTTTGCTTGGTAACTATTCAACAATCGTACCGAGAAATTTATGATTGCCCTATCTGAAATTTATGCCTTTATCCATTCAGCAGAAAAGCTGAAAAACGAACTTCGACATAGTTTTACTTCAGCCGGCAGGCAGGAAAGCGTGGCAGAACATACGTGGCGCATGTCATTAATGGCAATTTTGCTGGTTTCGAAACTGGACAAAAAAGTCAATTTTGAGAAACTGATGAAAATGATTGTCATTCATGATATTGTAGAAATCGAAGCGGGAGATACACCGGTTCCGCTGATGGTAGGAAACGACATATTGAAGAAGCAAAAAGAAGAGCGCGAAAAAAAGGCGATTGAGACTATAAGAAGGCAACTGGGAAATGATTTGGGCGAGGAATTCTATTACCTATGGTATGAGTTTGAAGCCCAAGAAACGTACGAAGCAAGGGTGGCGTATGCTTTGGACAAACTTGAAGTACAGATCCAACATAATGAGGCCGACATCAGCACCTGGATACCGGTAGAATATGATCTGATCTATTCACGAAGGAAATATACAGCATTCGATTCGGAATTGGATGCGCTTCGAAAGATCATCGAAACGGAGGCAGAGGAGAAATTGACGGTTGCTGGAATCCCACTCCATCGACCCGGGTAATGTTCGACGGAATCAGCGTACTGATTCCGTCTTTGCTTATCGCCAATCGGTTAAGTACCTTAGCGTACTTCGAAGCACATTCCCGGAGCATCCGTGCGATTATGTCGGCAATATTGGTTGTTCATCTCCATTACGCTCCCTTCCCTGTTCTTCGCACAAGAATTCCAGATTCATGGACTGGCGTCGGGATGGTTCTCTGCAAACGCATCAAGAGTGCAGCCAGGTATCCGCTATATTCCCGAATTTACTATAGACCAACAGTTCAATGATAACCTCAACGGCAATATCACTGTTGCGCTGCATGCATACTCCACTGCACAATTTGTTGAACACCAACAACCGCTCTACAATACATCAATGAAACCGTACCGGCTGTGGGGAAAGGTCGCATCGGATGAGTTTGAAGCACGGATCGGTTTGCAGAAAATAAATTTTGGCTCGGCAGTGTTGCTCCGGCCGTTAATGTGGTTCGATGCTATCGATCCCCGTGATCCCCTGCAGATGACGGACGGCGTATATGCGTTATTGATGCGCTGGTATTTCTCCGGGAATTCCAATATCTGGCTGTGGGGATTGTACGGAAACAACGAACGGAAAGGATTGGAAGTTTTTCCTTCAAAACATAACAGTCCAGAATTCGGCGGAAGATTCCAATCCCCTGTTGGAAGCGGCGAACTTGGAGCAACCTATCATCACCGGAACGCCGATATGAAAGTATTCTCACCTTCTCTGCGCCCCTCTGAAGAGGACCGGTATGCATTGGACGGAAAATGGGACATCGGTATCGGTGTATGGTTCGAGACTGTCATTATTCACCGCAGTATTTCTGTACCGTCGTTACAATATCAGCGCATGTGGACCATCGGTGCGGATTACACGTTTGGAATCGGCAACGGACTGAATGTCCTGACAGAATATTTCCGGACGGAAAATCCTCTCTCGGCTTTCGGATCGTCCGGTGGCCCAGGATTTTCAGCTGTGTCGGTGTCGTACCCGCTGAGTCTGTTGGACAGAATCTCGGTGATGGTATATCGGGACTGGAAAAACAACGACTGGTACAGACTTGCATCGGTACAGCGAACCTACGATTCGCTCACGTTCTATCTGCTGGGGTTTTGGAACCCTCAAACGATCCTCATCCCGCAGCAGCAATCAGGGAAAGCATCATTCGCAGGAACAGGGATCCAATTCATGACAGCGGTAAATCATTAGAAGTAGTTTCCAAAAATATTTTTTGCCATTGCGAGTCCCGATATTCTTCCGAGCAAAGTCAAAAGATGTCGGGACGAAGCAATCTTCTTAAAACAATGTAAAAACGAGATCGCCACGTCGTTCCGACGAACAACAGACGGAACTCCTCGTGATGGCAATATATTTTGTTTTTACGATGGCCTTTAATTAAATGATGAACGATATGAACTCTCCTCTCATTCGAACGGAACATCTGAATAAGTTTTATTCTCTTGCCTCCACAACGCTCAAAGCGCTGGATGATATTAATATATCGGTTGCAAAAGGAGAATTTCTCGGATTGGTAGGACCGAGCGGCTCGGGAAAAACCACGTTGTTGAACATCATCGGCTCACTCGACAGTCCGACAAGCGGAAGCGCAGAAGTACTCGGCATGAAGATCGAACTGCAGTCGCATAAGGAATCCTCACGCCTGCGGAACGATCATATAGGATTTATTTTTCAAACATTCAATCTGCTTCCCGTGTATACGGTCTATGAGAATGTGGAATTCCCTCTCCTGCTGCTTGGCACGTCCGGCGTTCAGCGGAAACAGATGGTGATGCAGGCATTGGAGTGGGTCGGCCTCGAGGACCGTGCAAAATCCAAACCGTCACAGCTTTCGGGAGGACAGAGTCAGCGGGTTGCTATAGCCCGCGCCATCGTCAAACAGCCGGCGATTGTCCTAGCGGACGAGCCGACCGCAAATCTCGATGCTGCCAATTCGCACAACATCATGAACACGATGTCGGAATTGAATAAACAGCTCGAAACAACATTCATCTTTGCAACGCATGACGAAAAGGTGATCTCGTATCTCCGCCGGAAGGTCACGCTGGTCGACGGACGGGTTGAAAAGGACGAGATCATGGAACCGGTGAGGTACTGATGCTGCTCTTAAAACTTGCCTTTCGAAATATCATCGGCGCGGGACTGCGCACATGGCTGAACGCCGCCGCCCTTTCTTTCGCTTTTGTCACCATCATCTTTCTGCAGGGCGTGTACACCGGAATGAACGATCAGGTGGAAAAAGCAACGATCAGCACAATCTACGGCGGCGGACAATACTGGCATCAGCACTACGATCCGTACGATCCGCTCTCCCTGACCGATGCGCACGGTCTTGTTCCGGCTGAAGTACAATCATACATCGATCAGCGGTCGGCAACACCGATCATGATCCGTCAGGGTTCGATCTATCCGGGAGGGCGATTCCGGAATATTCTTCTGAAAGGGATCGATCCCCGGCAAAGCATTCTCATTATTCCTTCATCCGTGCTTTCGGCGAAGGACGGGATCATACCGGGGATGATCGGCACGAGAATGGCAAAACACACGGGATTGAAGCTGAATGATCTCATCACCGTGCAGTGGCGAACTGCGCATGGTACGTTCGATGCGCGGGAAGTAACGATCGTTCATATCTTCAAATCGACCGTACAGGAAATCGACAACGATCAGATCTGGATCCCGCTGTCCGTCCTTCAGCAGATCACCGAGCTGCCCGGTGAAGCAACCATGGTCGTGATGAAAACCGGAATCACCGCATTCCCTCCTGTGGATGGCTGGAATTTTAAGAACCTCGATTTCCTGCTGATGGATCTACATTCTATGGTGAAGTTCAAATCGATGGGCGGCAGTATTTTTTATACGATCCTGATGTTGCTCGCGATGCTTGCGATCTTTGATACACAGGTCCTTTCCATCTGGCATCGCCGGAAGGAGATGGGAACATTGATGGCGCTCGGTATGACGCGCACGCAGCTGATCGGCCTCTTCACAATGGAAGGAGCATTTCACGGAATCTTTGCCGCCCTCGTCGGTGCGATCTATGGGATCCCGCTGCTGACCTCCGTTGAACGGAACGGCTGGGCACTGCCGCAGTCCACAGACAATTTCGGATTCGCTTTCGGTGACAAAATCTTTCCGACGTACTCCGCCGGACTGATCCTTGGAACTGCGGCGCTCGTGCTTGTCGTGACGACCATCGTCAGTTTCTTACCAACGAAAAGGATCGCAACGCTCAAACCGACCGATGCCCTGAGAGGAAAAATGACATGATCGCATTTCTCTGGAAAGGGATCATCCGGGACCGTTCGCGCTCGCTCTTCCCCGTGCTTATCGTAACCATCGGAGTGATGCTGACCGTGTGTCTTCATGCATACATCCACGGTGCGATGATGATGGTCGTCCAGACGACGGCGCATTTCAACACGGGACATGTTCGGGTGATGACTCGGGCGTATGCGAACGAAGCGGATCAAATACCGAATGACTGTGCGTTGCTCGGCGCCGATTCGATCCTTTTTTCCTTACGGAAGAAATTCCCGAACCTTCAGTGGACGCCGCGGATCCGTTTCGGCGGACTGCTCGACGTTCCCGATGAGCGCGGCGAAACAAAAGCGCAGGCACCGGTTGCAGGAATTGCCGCGGACATCCTGACCGGAGGAAGCCCTGAATGGAATATCCTCAATATCAAGAATTCCATTGCGCGGGGGACTGTTCCGTCGCACCGCGGCGAGATTGTTATTGCCGACGATCTTGCAAACTCATTACACGTGGTACCCGGACAGACCGTTACCTTGATCGGTTCCACAATGAACGGAAGCATGGCGGTAACAAATTTTACAATCGCCGGAACGGTTCGGTTCGGAGTTACCGCGATGGACCGCAGTATGATCATTGCCGACATTTCGGATATCCGGCGCATGATGGATATGGAGAACGGAACAGGAGAGATCCTCGGGTTCTATCGTGACGACGTTTACCATGTAGCTGCTGCAAACGAAATGACGAAAACGTACAACGCAGAATACGCACAATCCGCCGATGAGTTCGCCTCATTGATGGGAACTCTTCGGACGCAAAGCGGCATGGCAGAATACCTGGACCTGTTCGATGCCTACAACGGTATTATCATCGGCATTTTTGTCATGGTGATGTCCATCGTCCTGTGGAATACCGGATTGACCGGCAGCCTGCGGAGGTACGGCGAGATCGGCGTCCGGATTGCGATCGGAGAAGAAAAGGGACATGTCTATCGTTCAATGCTCGTCGAGTCGTTCTTCATCGGCATCATCGGTTCAATCATCGGCACGGCGATCGGGCTTGGTATTGCCTATTACATTCAGGAATACGGCATCTACATCGGCGCTGTCACAAAGAACAGCACGTTATTGATGACGAACGTGATCCGGGCACAAATCACTCCGTTCACATATGTGATCGGATTCCTTCCCGGCGTTGCGGCGACAATGCTGGGAACAGCGATCTCCGGCATTGGTATTTACAAACGGCAAACAGCATCGCTCTTTAAAGAACTGGAAACTTAGAAATATTTTTTTGCCATCATTGCCGAAAGAAATCAATTATGCACCGTAGCTTGCAGTTGTATATTTCATTTGCGATCATCGTTTCAATTCAATTATTGCCGGCACAGCAGCTATCCGGCAATGATATCCTCGGCAAAGTCGACAAAGTGATGTTTTCCGAAACGAAGATCATCACATCGACGATGATCATTCATGGACGACGGGAAAGCCGCACGGTAGAATCGAAATCCTGGCAGCGCGGAACCCGCGATGCCTTCACCGAATATCTCTCTCCTCCGCGCGAACTGGGAACGAAAATGCTGAAATTAGGCGACATGCTCTGGACATATTCTCCTTCCACGGACAGAATCATCATGATCTCCCAGCACATGCTGCGGCAGTCGGTGATGGGCTCCGATCTGTCGTATGAAGATATGATGGAAGATCCGCGTTTGATAAATCTTTATACCGCTGCGATTGCGGGCGAGGACACGGTGCTCGGACGTACATGCTGGATACTCGATCTTACCGCTGTGAAAGAAGAGATCGCATACGCATCACGCCGCCTCTGGGTGGACAAATCTCGATTCGTCGCGCTGAAAGAACATCTGTTCGCAAAAAGCGGTTCACTATTAAAGACCGTTGATATCACCGAAGTAATGAATGTGCAGAACCGTTGGACGATCAAGTCCGCCGTGTACAAGGATGTACTGAAGGAAGGAAAAGGAACAGAGTTCCGCATTACATCGATCGAATTCGATGCTGCCATCCCGGATCATATTTTCACAAAAGCATCGTTACGACAGTAACTTTTCGTATATTTGATGTATTATTTTTACCACACTGATAAAAACACTTATGCTCAACTCTCTTCAATTGCAGCGGCCGCTCATTTTTTTCGACCTGGAAACAACCGGCGTCAGCCTCTCCAAGGATAAGATCATCGAGCTCTGCGCGATCAAAGTGATGCCGGACAAATCACGCACGATGCTGCTGCAGCGGTTCTATCCCGAGATGCCGATCCCGCCCTCCGCTACGGAGATTCACGGCATTACGGACGAGATGGTGAAGAACGAACCAACATTCCGGGAAAAAGCAAAAGAGATTGCCGCATTTTTTTCCGGATGCGATCTGGCCGGATACAATATTGCCAAGTTCGACATACCGCTACTGGTGGAAGAATTGCTGCGTGCGGGACTTGGAGAGAATCCATTCGAAAAAGTAAAAGTGATCGACTCCCTCTCCATTTATTTCAAGAAGGAGCCACGCAACCTTGCTGCTGCATTGAAATTTTACGCAAACGAAGAGATCGTCAACGCTCACTCCGCCGAAGCGGATGTGGAAGCTACGATTAAAGTGCTGAACGGCCAGTTGGAGAAATATTCCGATCTCGAACCAACGACAAATGCACTCCACGAAATGTTTTATCAAGAAAACGATTTTTTGGATTATGACCGGAAGTTCTCACGCGATAAAAAGGGAGAAATTGTCTTCATGTTCGGCAAGAACAAAGGACTCCCGGTGGCGGAAAATCTCGGCATGGTAAAGTGGATGCTGGATAAGGATTTTTCGGAGCATACGAAATTCATCGCACGGAAAATTCTAAGCGGAGAAATCTTTTAAAAAGCAGAACCACATAGGCACACAGGACGCAAAGGAAATGTCGGGACGGTCGCAAACCGTCCTTTTTTTTACCACAGAGACGTGTAGGCACAAAGAACACGGAGAATTTTCGACATTACTATTCTCCCGTCGTTCCCTCGAAAGCGGGAATCCAGATTTTATGTTTAGTTGATTTGAGTAAAACTTGCATCAAATTCTTCACTCTGAACTATTTTGTTTTCTTTGTGTCTTAGCATCTTTTGCGGTCTTCTTTTTCCCCTTTTTCTCCCTCCCCTCCGTGGGGTAAAATTTGAGTTTTTTCTTTCCTATAAATAAGACTCCGAATTCGTTTCTTTCTTACAACTGATAATATTTTCCTTCTAAACCATTCAAATCATTGGCATTTCCGGCGGTTTTGTTTGGCAACCTTTTTGCAAAAGTACCCCGTGTCTTTAATTAAAAAAGTATCCGGAGTCCTATATTATGTCAACTGTAAAACGTGAAATGGTGAATATCGACGGCAACGAAGCCGCTGCCTTTGTCGCACATAAAACAAACGAAGTCATCGCAATCTATCCGATTACTCCCTCCTCCAATATGGGAGAGTGGTGCGATCAATGGTCCGCTGAAGGAAAGAAAAATATCTGGGGAACGATTCCCAGCGTTACCGAAATGCAAAGCGAAGGAGGAGCATCGGGTGCAGTGCACGGCGCATTACAGACCGGTTCGCTCACCACCACCTTCACCGCATCGCAGGGATTGCTGCTGATGATCCCAAACATGTTCAAGATCGCCGGGGAGTTAACCTCCACGGTATTCCATGTCTCTGCACGGTCGATCGCAGCGCAAGGTCTTTCCATCTTCGGCGATCACAGCGACGTGATGGCCGCACGCTCCACCGGCTGGGGCATGCTCTGCTCGCACAATGTGCAGGAAGTAATGGACTTCGCACTCATCTCGCAAGCAGCAACCCTTGAATCGCGTATCCCCTTTATTCATTTCTTTGACGGCTTCCGTACTTCACACGAAGTGATGAAGATCGAAGAACTCGCTATTGACGATATCAAAGCGATGATGAATGAAGAGCACATCATGCAGCATCGCCTTCGCGGCTTGACACCAAACAATCCTGTAATGCGGGGAACAGCACAGAATCCTGATGTGTATTTCCAGGCACGCGAAACGGTGAATCCGCATTATACACGCTGCCCCGAGATCGTACAAAAGACCATGGACAAGTTCGCATCGATTGTCGGCAGACAGTATCACCTGTTCGATTATTTCGGCGCACCGGATGCGGAACGCATCATCGTCATCATGGGATCCGGCTCCGAAGCAGTTCACGAAACAGTTGAAGCACTTCTCGAAAAAGGGGAGAAAGTCGGCGTTGTGAAAGTGCGACTGTTCCGTCCTTTCTCCGTGAAACATTTTATCGACGCCTTCCCGGCAACAACCAAAGCGATCTCCGTGCTGGATCGGACGAAAGAACCGGGCGGCGCCGGCGAACCAATGTATCAGGATGTCGTTACTGCGCTGCATGAGTACTATACCACCAGCGAAACGAAATTCAAGAAATACCCCAAAGTAGTCGGCGGACGGTACGGCCTCTCCTCAAAGGAGTTCACGCCGGCGATGGTGAAAGCTGTCTTCGACGATCTTTCCAAAGAACAGCCGAAGAACCATTTCACGATCGGGATCAACGACGACCTCGGCAACACGAGCCTGAACTACGATCCGAACTATACCACAGAAAAATCAGATGTCATCCGCTCATTGTTCTACGGACTCGGTGCGGACGGAACAGTCGGCGCTAATAAAAACTCTATCAAGATCATCGGCGAAGAAACCAATTTTTTCGGTCAGGGATATTTCGTTTACGATTCGAAGAAATCCGGTTCTACGACCGTGTCGCATCTGCGCTTCGGCCCGCGCCCGATCCATTCCACGTATCTGATCTCCCAGGCGAACTTCGTTGCCTGCCATCAATGGCAGTTCCTTGAGAAATTCGATATGCTCTCCTCTATCGTCGAAGGTGGCACATTCCTGCTGAATTCCCCCTTTCCGAAAGAACGGGTCTGGGCGAATCTGCCGCTGGTTGTACAGGAACAAATCATCAAGAAGAAACTGAATTTCTATGTGATCGACGGCAATGCCGTGGCGGTGAAGACCGGCATGGGCACACGCGTCAATACGATCATGCAAACCTGCTTCTTTGCCATCTCCGGCGTGCTGCCGAAAGATCAGGCGATTGAAGCGATCAAGACCTCCATCAAAAAGACCTACGGTAAGAAGGGCGAAGAAATTGTAAAGATGAATTACGCCGCGGTCGATGGAACGATCGAGAATTTGTTCAAAGTGGATTATCCGAACGAACTTACTAGTACAATTCAACTCCCGCCCGTTGTGCCTGACTACGCTCCGGATTTTATTAAGAACGTCACGGCGAAAATGATCGCCGGTCAGGGTGATTCAATTCCTGTCAGCCGACTGCCAATTGATGGTACGTACCCTGTCGGCACAACGATGTGGGAGAAACGCAATATCGCCACCGAAATCCCCGCATGGGATTCCGAATGGTGTATCCAGTGCGGAAAATGCGCGCTCGTTTGCCCGCACGCTTCCATCCGCATTAAAGTATATGAGAACGGACTGGTAAACGGCGCACCGGAAACGTTCAAACATATGCTCTACAAAGGAAATGACTATAAAGGACAGGCTTACACGATCCAGGTTGCACCGGAAGATTGCACCGGCTGCGGTATCTGCGTTGAAATCTGTCCTGCAAAGAACAAGAAAGAGACGAAGTACAAAGCGCTGAACATGGCGCCGCAAGCACCACTGCGCGACAAGGAAAAAGCAAACTGGGATTATTTCCTCACTATCCCGGAAGCAGACCGGCGCACAGTCGATGTCAAAACAATCAAAGGTTCGCAGTTCCTGCAACCGCTCTTCGAATTCTCCGGCGCTTGCACAGGCTGCGGCGAAACACCGTATGTAAAACTGGTCAGCCAGCTGTTCGGCGACCGGACGATCGTTGCCAACGCAACAGGCTGCTCTTCCATCTACGGCGGCAACCTGCCGACCACCCCGTGGACGAAGAATAACGATGGACGAGGACCGGCATGGGCAAACTCGCTGTTTGAAGATAATGCAGAATTCGGTATGGGCTTCCGGTTGTCATTAGATAAACAAACGGAGTTCGCTCGCGAGCTGCTGCTGAAACTCATCCCACAGTTGAATGAAACTCTCGTGAACGATCTGCTCTCCTCTCAACAATCCAGCGAGGCAGAAATATACGATCAACGGGAACGGGTGAAGCAGTTGAAACATATGCTGGAATCCATCCACATTCCCGAAGCAAAGATGTTGCTGCAGTTAGCCGATGCGCTCGTGAAGAAGAGCGTGTGGATCATGGGCGGCGACGGATGGGCGTATGATATCGGCTTCGGCGGACTCGACCATGTGATCGCATCGGGGAAAAATGTGAACATCCTTGTGCTGGATACAGAAGTCTATTCCAACACCGGCGGACAGATGTCCAAATCAACACCGCGCGGTGCGGTTGCAAAATTTGCCGCAGGCGGAAAACCGGGCGGGAAAAAAGATCTGGGTCTGATCGCGATGAGCTACGGCAACACGTACGTCGCGCAGATCGCCATGGGTGCAAACGATCTTCAGACAGTAAAAGCGGTGCTGGAAGCGGAAGCGTATGACGGCCCTTCGCTGATCATCGCCTACAGCCATTGCATTGCACACGGCATCAACATGCGGAACGGAATGAATGCTCAGAAACTCGCTGTCGATTCCGGTTACTGGCCGCTCTATCGCTACAATCCGGCGCTGGTAAAGGAAGGAAAGAATCCGTTCCAGCTTGATTCGAAACCTCCGAAAGTGAAGTTCGAAGAGTTCGCATACAACGAGATCCGCTACAAGATGCTGACGAAGATGGATCCGGAAAAGGCGAAACGCCTGCTGCGCGAAGCACAGGAAGATGTGTATAAGAAATGGAGATTCTACGAACAGCTTGCGGCAATGAACTTCGCAGCACCGCAGTCTGCGACAACCGGAAATTAAAACACCAGTTGACCGCCGCCTGCTGAGGCGGCGGTCAACTTATCTTATGGAGACTTATTATGGACTTATCAACACAATATCTCGGACTAAATCTTAAGAACCCGATTGTTCCCTCCGCATCACCGATGTCCCGCACCGTCGGCAGCGTCCGGCTGATGGAGGATTACGGTGCTTCGGCTGTCGTGCTCTTTTCCATCTTCGAAGAGCAGATCCGTCATGAAACAAAAGAATTGTATCATCACCTGACCTACCATGCGGAAAGTTATGCGGAAGCAACTTCGTATTTTCCCGAAGCGCATGAATATCACAGCGGGCCGGATGAATATCTGAACCATATCCGAAAACTGAAGGAAGCGGTAAGCATTCCGATCATCGGCAGCATCAACGGTGTTACCGACGGCGGATGGGTGGAGTATGCAAAACTTATCCAGCAGGCCGGCGCCGATGCACTGGAGCTGAACGTCTATTACATCCCCACTGATCTGAACATGACCAGCGACGATATCGAACAAACATATCTGGATATTGTGAAGGATGTGCGCAATCAGGTGACCATCCCTGTTGCCGTGAAATTATCCCCGTTCTTCACCTCGCTCTCCAATGTTGCCAAACGGTTGGACAACATCGGCGTGAACGGACTCGTCCTCTTTAACCGCTTCTATCAGCCGGATATTAATCTCGATACGCTCAACATCGAACCAGGCGTGGTGTTGAGTTCATCCAACTCCATTCGTCTGCCACTGCGATGGGTCGGGATCCTGTATAAAAAAATCAAAGCCGATCTTGCAGCAACTACCGGCGTACATCACGGGGATGATGTGATAAAACTGATCATGGCCGGTGCCAATGTGACCATGATGTGTTCGGCACTGCTGCGTCACGGTCCGCGCAAGATCCGTGAAGTGCTGACCGAAGTGCAGCAATGGATGGTAGAACATGAATACTCGTCAATCAACGATATGCGCGGCAGCATGAGCCACCAGAATGTTGCCGATCCGTCGTCTTTCGAACGGGCAAACTATATGAAAGCATTACAAACCTACATGTGAGGGCATTATGTCAATCTTCTTCAGCAGACAGTGTGAATACGCGTTACAATCCATCATCTACCTGGCGCAGAAAAAGCAAGGTGAGATGACCACTATTAAAGAGATTTCGTCACATCTCAACATCCCGTTCCATTTTCTCGGGAAGATTTTCCAGAAGCTTTCCCATAAAGGGCTGCTCCATTCGATGAAAGGTGTCTCCGGCGGATTTTGGCTGGCAAAACCAGCAGAAGAGATTGTCCTAATGGATATCATCGTCGCAATTGACGGGAATGATATTATGAATCTCTGCGTGCTCGGCTATTCGGAATGCAATAGTGCGGCACCTTGCCCCATGCATAACGAATGGAAGACGACAAAAGAGAACTTCTTCGCTTCCCTGAGCAAAAAGAACATCCTTGATGTTGCCAAAGACATAAAAAAAGACGGCTACAAAGCTGCATAGCATACGAGTGTCGATCGGGGGATACCACATTCGACATTTCTGTGAAGGAGTGTCAGTCCGGCAAACGCTGGACCGACACTCCCTTTCACCATAACATTAATAATCACGTATCATGAATTCGCACATATCTATTCTTGAACTTGCATCAAATAATCAGACAAATTTATCTGATACTACTTCTCTTCCCCGAACCATTAAAAAGATCCCTGCTGGACTGCGGCGAAAGAAATACAAACCGGGAACTGATGGCGTGTGGTACCGCAAATTGCTTGACCGGCTAAAATATGATTCACAATTCTTCCGGTCCTCCGTGCAATTAACGTTTGTACTTTTATGCTTTTGGATCGGCGTGGAATTTTATCTCTTCATGCAGTGGGGTACTTCCGGCGGCATGGAACCATATTATGAGCGGCCTCCGGGAGCCGAAGGATTCCTCCCCATCAGCGCTTTGATGGGAACGCTGCACTGGTTATACAGCGGCACGTTGAACACGATCCATCCCGCAGGAAGCATCATCCTGCTTGCGATCATCGCTGTGAGTATTGTAATGAAAAAAGCGTTCTGCAGCTGGCTCTGTCCTATAGGGACACTCAGTGAATCGCTCTGGATGCTGGGACAAAAACTGTTCAAACGGAATTTTACCGTGTGGCGATGGTTGGATTATCCTCTGCGCTCATTAAAATATCTGCTTCTCTTCTTCTTTGTATACTCTATCGCGGCAATGTCCGTACCGGATCTGGAGACATTCATTTACAGTCCCTACAATAAAGTAGCGGATATAAAGATGTATCTTTTTTTCGCAGAGATCACCCCATTCGCACTCGGAACGATCATAGCGTTAATGCTCCTCTCGGTTGTGATCAAAAACTTCTGGTGCCGTTTCCTTTGTCCCTACGGTGCATTGCTCGGTATCGCAGGACTCCTCTCACCGTTCCGTATCACCCGCATTAAAGAGTCGTGTATCGACTGCGAACTCTGCACGAAAGTTTGCCCCTCCAATATCAACGTGCATCAGGTGAATCAGGTGTGGAGTGATGAATGCACCAGCTGCATGCGCTGCGTTGAGGAATGTCCTGTGAAAGAAACATTGGTGCTCCGTACCAAAAAAAACTCTGCCACCGTGGCTCCCTATGTGTTTGGTATTTTGGTCGCTGGAGTGTTCGTTGCTGTTACCGGTCTCGGGATCCTGACAGGGTATTGGCAGAATTCTGTTTCGCAGGAGGAATATTCTCGCCGATTTCAGAGATTGGATACTCCACTCTATAATCACGCCAGAGGATCTGTCCCGCAGTATGGGCCCAATGATTAAGATTTTTCTTTTATCTGAAACTTCCGGGTTGCATATTTACGGCACAATATCCTCCGTATGAAGCAATTTATCATAACACTCTTTAAAGCGCTCGTCCCTCCGCGGCAATGGCGCCTTCCGGTGGTCATCGCTGTCGGGGCGTTATCCGGACTCGGTTTTCTGACACTGTATGTCGGTAACGCAACCTCCTATCTGTCCGACGATCCCCGTGCTTGCATGAACTGTCACGTGATGGCACCGCAATTTGCCACCTGGGAACGAAGCAGTCACGCCCGTGTAACGGTCTGCAATGATTGCCATGTTCCTCATAACAATGTTTTCAACAAATATTTGTTCAAGGCAATGGATGGTACGAGACATTCCTTCATGTTCACGTTCCGGATGGAACCGCAGGTAATTCACATTCACGATGCCGGCACCGCTGTTGTACAGCAAAATTGTATCCGATGCCATTCGTCGTTGACACAGAATGTGAAGGAACGATTCGTTACGTTGAACGAACAACAACACGGCGGAGGAAAATTATGCTGGGAATGCCACCGGGAAACGCCGCACGGCCGGGTAAATAGTCTCGCTTCCGTACCGTATGCACGCGTTCCTATCCCCTCAACAGTAACGCCTGAGTGGATGAAGGAGTATTTAAGGAAATAGTTGGGGAAAAAATAGGAATGATGATACGAGTCTCTGGTGATCAGTATTGAGTAATGGGTTTACAGTTTAGAATCTTTGATATTGAAATTATTGAACAATCATTGCGAGGTACAACATGAAAATCACTGAACTCATTGAAAAGAAACCGTGGGCCGCCTGGGTGTTGTTCGGCGGAACGATTGTCATTGTATTCTTTGTCGGCTGGCTTGGTGCTTCTATAATGGAGCGCCGCAGTGAAGCGATGATGCAATACCAGATCGGCAAACCGATCGCAGACTGGGAACCTCGCAACGAAGTGTGGGGCGAGAATTATCCTAGGGAATATGAAACGTATAGAAGCACCAAAGACACGACCTATCTAAGCAAATATGGCGGAAATAAAAAACGTGACCTGCTCGAAGAAGATCCGTTGAATATTGTTTTGTGGGACGGGTATGCTTTTTCCCGCGAGTACAACCAGGCGCGCGGCCATTATTATGCCATCAACGACATCCGCAACACACTGCGCACTGCAGTTCCCCAGCCCGCCACATGCTGGTCATGCAAAAGCCCCGATGTCCCGCGCATTATGAGCATCATCGGTCCTGCCAATTTTTATAAAGGACATTGGGATTCTCTCGGACACGAGATTGTCAACAACATCGGCTGCCAGGATTGTCACGATCCGAAGACGATGAACCTACGGATCACCCGTCCCGCGCTGGCAGAAGCATGGCAGCGGCAGGGAAAGAATATTAATGACGCTACACGGCAGGAAATGCGCTCGCTTGTCTGTGCACAATGCCATGTGGAATATTACTTCAAAGGAAAGACGGAAAAATATCTCACCTTCCCGTGGGATAAAGGTTTTTCTGCGGATTCGATGGAACGGTATTATGACGAGGTCGGCCACATCGACTTTGTCCACAAGCTTTCCAAGACACCGATTTTGAAAGCACAGCATCCCGATTACGAATTGTATCGGACAGGCATTCATGCAGAGCGGGGTGTATCATGTGCGGATTGCCATATGCCATATAAGAACGAGGGAGGCGTGAAATTCACCAATCACAAAATTGCTTCGCCGCTGGAAAACATCGCCGGCTCCTGCCAGGTATGTCATCGGGAAAGTGAACAGACGCTGATCAAAAACGTGAATGACCGGCAGGATAAGATCATGGAATTGAAACATCTCGCTGAACAATCCCTTGTCGCCGCACATATTGAAGCTGCTGCTGCATACAAAGCCGGTGCGGATTCTGTTGAAATGATACCGGCGTTGAAACTGATTCGCCATGCACAATGGCGGTGGGACTGGGTTTCTGCGGCGAATGCCGTCGGTTTCCATTCACCGTTGGAAGCAGCGCGCGTGCTGGGAACTTCAATCCAAAAAGCAGAGGAAGCACGCCGGTTCATTACGCAAGTGTTGATCAGACATCACGCATCGCCGATTGTCCCGATGCCGGATTTGTCCACAAAAGCGAAAGCGCAAGCATTTATCGGGCTCGATATGAAAAAGCTCGTTGCGGAAAAAGAGGAATGGAAAAAAAAGGTTCTTCCCGTATGGGATGCCAAAGCGAAGGAGCGGCAAGGAGATGTGAAATATTAAGAGTATTCGTACCGACAATCGATGCACGGAAGCATTAGAAAGCGCGGATCGTATCCGCGCTTTTTTGTTGTACGGATTTTAAGTAGTTTATCGCACCACATATGCACATCAAACTGATTCCGGAGGTACGATGAACACAAAATTCATAATGGCGGTCAGCGCCATCATACTTATCGCTGCAGGGATTTTATGCATATTTCTTCCTCAGGAACTTTCTGCTTTTCTTGGTGTCGCCGATGATCCGATCGTCCCGATGATGCTGAAGATTATTGGAGCGATGTATTTCGCTTTCGGCATGCTGAACTGGACGGCTAAAGAGAATATCATCGGCGGCATTTATGGAAGGCCGATCGCCATCGCCAATCTGACCCATTTTACCATAGGAGCATTGTCATTGTTGAAGGGAATCACCATTCAGCCGCATCCGTTGGGGATAGTGATTCTCGCCGCAGCATACACAATATTTGCGATACTCTTTGGTATCATCTTTTTCCGTACTCCGATTGCAACACAATAATTTCATTTTTCGCACGACATTGATCAAAAGGATCCTCTTATGAACACAGCATCTTCCAATGATTTCCGCACTCGTCTTGCACGATGGCGCGAAGTTT
>Ga0172379_10004024_pt1 | contig 22394 bp, 22 predicted proteins | sample GrowelOW334metaG_FD_119756 | JGI IMG/M metagenome (GOLD analysis project Ga0172379, IMG submission 119756) | Groundwater microbial communities from an aquifer near a municipal landfill in Southern Ontario, Canada - Groundwater well OW334 metaG | ecosystem: Environmental > Aquatic > Deep... | reverse complement strand
TCGAGTGTTTGGTACCCCTCAATTTTTATGGGTCAGTTAAGGCGATTGCATGCGGAATTGAGATCGCTCGGTTCGCCAGCCAAGGCGAAAATTTTGCAGCGGTTTTTCAAGACTGGACAGGGTGAATATGGAGAAGGGGATGTGTTTGTCGGAGTGACGGTCCCGGTTTCGCGTCGCCTGGCGCTACAGTACAAAGATTTACCATGGCCGGAATTGGCTATGCTGATTTCATCAGACATCCATGAAGCGCGGCTGATTGCCATGCTGATGTTAGTGCACAATTTTAAAAGAGGGAATGAATCGGATAAAAAGAAAATTTATTCGTTTTATTTGCGTTCAACTCGTTTTATCAACAACTGGGACCTGGTCGACCTGTCGGCGCATGAAATTGTCGGCGGATATCTATTGAAAAGACCTCGGACTATTTTGATTAAATTGGCGGGTTCTTCCATTCTTTGGGAAAGACGGATAGCTATGATGGCGACGTTTCATTTCATCAAGAATGGCCAGGCGGAAGATACTTTGAAAATTGCCAAAATACTCCTGCATGATAAGCATGACCTTATCCATAAAGTGGTGGGATGGATGCTGCGCGAGGTAGGGAAGCGTGTTTCGCTCGATACGGAACGTAATTTTTTAAATGCTTATGCATTTCAAATGCCGCGGACGATACTGCGGTATGCGATTGAGCGGCTGCCGGAAGCGGAGCGGCGGAAATATCTTTCAGCTACACCAGCGTAGTGCCGGCATACAAATTGGCTGCATGCGGTTTTATTAACCGTTGTATTATCCGTCAGCTTCTCACGAGCGGAGGTGACCATTCAGTCATTGGCCAGGGAATAGAAACCGCCGTCCACTCCGCTTGACTGGTACCGGCATTTCTGTTACATTGCCGGACTGTTCTTTGTGGTCTTTGAAATTTAGTAAACAATCCAACAATAGATTCGGAGGTATCCGATGACTCACGAAATCGGGATTATTTTTGCCCTGGCGGCTGTCATCTGCTTCATATTTAAGGAGTTGAAACAGCCGATGATCCCGGCGTACGTGCTGATCGGCGTCGTAGCCGGTCCGCTTGTCCTCGGCTGGATCGACCACGCCGACGTTATCCGCGATATTTCGGAAATCGCCATAGTGGTGATGCTGTTCATCGTGGGTATCGAAATGGACCTGTCCCGGCTGAAGAAAGTCGGGCTGGTAGCGATTCTCGGCGGCGCATTGCAAGTCGGGAGCACGTTCGCTGTCGGTTTTTTTGCCGGCAGGATGTTTGGTCTGACCGGCATGGCCTGCGCGTACCTTGGGTTCGCTCTGGCATTCAGCAGTACGATGCTGGTGGTGAAAGTGTTGGGCGATAAATACGAGATGAACACTATCCACGGACGCGTGGCTATTGGAATTCTCGTTATGCAGGATATCCTGGCCATCTTCGCCTTGGCTGTCCTGGCTACGTTCGACAATTTTTCTCTCGGCACCCTGCTGACAACCAGTACGGTGACGGCCGGGCTGATCCTGATCGTAGTGTTCGTCCTTGGGCGCTACGCGTTTCCCTTCATCCTCGATCATCTGGCCCGAGAGAAGGAAACTCTGTTCGTGGTCGTGGTGGGGATAATGTTCATCCTCGGGTTTTATGCCGAGGGCCAGCATTTGTCGTTCGGCATCGGGACGTTCCTGGCCGGACTTTCCCTGTCCCGAGCCATGTATCGGTATGAATTGATAGGTGAATTCAAACCGTTGAAGTCTTTTTTCACGGTGCTGTTTTTCACCTCATTGGGTTTGCAGCTCACTCCCACTGGCGCCATCCTGCCATCGGACGGTATTGCGCAGGGCCTGCTCAATACCATGTCTGCCAACCTGTGGCTGATCATCGTTTTTACCGTATTGGCCGTCATCCTGAAGCCGATTATTGTCATGGCTATCGTCGGACTGTTCGGCTACAAGCGGTCGGCGATTTTCAACAGCGGAATGACCATGGGCCAGCTCAGTGAATTCAGCCTGGTGCTGATTGCCCAGGGAGTGCTGGTCGGTCTGGTACCGGGGGATCTGCTGGCGCCGCTGATAGTGGTCGCCATCATATCAATGACCATATCTTCGTATATGATGACATACTCGGTCGGGTTGTACCGGCGTATCGGCAGTTGGTTCCTGTGGACAGAGCGCATTTCGTTCTTCAAGCAGGATATCCTGTCGGATGAACCGAAAACCATTGACGGCTACGACGTAGCTGTCATCGGTTGTTCGCGGCTTGGGCGGATGATCCAGAAAGCGCTAGCCAAAATGGACATCCACTACGTGGTCGTCGATTCGGATCCGGATATTATTACCCAACTGCGATCCGAAAACGTCCCGTGTATTTATGGTGACGTGAACAATCCCGAAGTCATGGCCCAGTTGAATTTCGGTAAAATTCAAACGGTATTTTCCTCGATACCGGATAATCGCGATAATATTCTCCTGCTATCGCACTTGCGGCAGTACCCGGCGGTCAATTTCTACGGAATCGTGGACTCACGCGGGCAGGCAGCAGAGCTGTATAAGCTTGGCGCTCACTACGTGATTATTCCGTACCAGGTTGCCGCGTTGCATCTTTTTCTCAACCACGGCGCGAATGAGGCTAATCTGAGCACCTTACTGCAGGATATGGCCAACGCACGTGTGCTTGGACAAACACACCGAAGCCACCTGTTTGAGGATCTGCCGGTGGCAGCAAAATAAAAATGTACAGTAATTTCAACGAGAGGAGACCTGCGGGCCTCCTCTATTTTATTTCGCGGCCCCAACTCCGGTAGCACGACGGGTTATTGCGTTTTTTTCTCAAACGTAGGAAAATATAGGTGAGTATGCCTGACTGGACCAATTCAGACGGGACGTGCCGTTTTACTCAGTGGGACAGTGGTAAAGAATTAACAATTAATATACCAAGTATGAAAAAACTATCATTGCTGTTCGGCCTGGCACTATTGATCGTATTGCCAATCGCCGTCCATGCCCAGACCGAGACCAAAGTATTCGATTCGACGGACAGCTACATCGGTGCGTGCAGCCTGACCGCTACCTCTACCTGGACTTTGACCCAGGACCTGTCGGTCAGCAAATTTTCGATGTGGTATAAATGGCAGACCGGCGAGACTGAGCTGCCGATTACCGTGACCAAGGACGGCGCGCCATTCGCTTCTTTTACCGCGACTCGTTCATCCTGCGACCCATACCAGACCACCTGGTGCAACGCGGATTACGCCATCAACAAGACATTCCCGGCCGGCACCTATACCACGACCATTGCCAATGCTTACCAGTGCCTGAAACCGGGCGGTACCGGAACGGTCGTACTATATTCGTTGGGGGCAGCGACAAATACCAACACGGAACCGAATTTGATCGCCACCGCCAATGCGAACACTAACTCGGCAGTAAACATGAATACGGCCGTTACGAACAATGCAAATACTGCTTTAAACACGGACGTAGTTAACGTAAACACTAATGTTACGGCAGACACTGAGGATGACGCAGAGAGTTCAAGCACACTGACGTACGTCCTGATCGGAATTATCGTCATCCTGGTGGCCGTCATTGGGGCTATGTACATGAAGTGCACGAAGAAAATAGCGGGCAAATAGGTATTGATAATTTGGCAAACATTATTTGTTGGTAAAAAAATCCCGGTAAGCTCGTGCTTACCGGGACGTTGTTTTTTCTTTTACATCAACTAGGGCTGATAGGTAAAAGAATTGACAATGACTTCATCGCCATGGCCTGTGGTTGGCGGCTTGCCGCCAAACAGCCAAAGGTTGAAGCGAAAATGTTCTACGTTTGCTGGCGGAATGTCAGCGCCGGTATAGGTCCAGCTGTTGATGAGGCTGTCTGACGATTGGCTGTAGCCCTGCCAGACGCTGAATAGCACGTGGTCTGGCCGCCATACGATCTGGCAGGTGAACTGGCCGACTGCCGGGATGTCATAGCGGACGATATTGCCGCTGTGCGTGTAAGGCTGGACCACGAACTGTGCGTTGTTGGGGTTGGCCAAAACTTTGGAAAATTCTATATCCAATTCGCGGGATAACGACTCATACAGGAAGCAGCCAAGCACGACTTGCGGATCCAGGTTGTCGACGCGACTGGCAAATTCGATTGTGTATGTGCCGAAACCAAGCGACTGGAGCAGATATACTTCCGGGCAGGTCCACTTCCCATCACGGTGGATGATTTTCAGATGCAGTTGGTTGTTTTCCACCCAAATATTATCTTCCGATCCGGACCAATGGTTTGGACCTGGGCCAAACGGAATCGTTGGCATTTTGATGCCCCATTGTCTGCCGGAAAAATCTATCGTTTTGTCCGGCTGGCTAGGCGGATCAACATACGTACCGACAATTTCCTTTACCAGTCCTACCAACCCCTTGGCAATTTCTTGTTCCGTCTGATAGCCGGCTTCAGTGGTGCCTTTGTCTGAAATCTCGCCATTCATCGCCCAGGTGGGGTAGACCGGCACTGACCATTTCTTGCAATAGTTTGCTCGTTCAGCGTCGCTGATGAATTTCAACTCTTTGGCGAATTTCACGAAGTCTGTGTTTTTTTTCGCCAACTGTACGATTCGATCAGCGCCGCCACGAGCAAGAAAATTATTCCGGTCAGTGTCCATATAACAGCCCGAATACTCATTCCCGCCCGGCCACACGACATCGGTTTGGTATTTCCGGATCATTGTTCCCAGACGCTTGAAATCTGCCTGGTAGTCGATGGCCTGGTTTTGGCCAAGGTCTGACTGTAGGTTCTGGGTGACGATTTCCTTTACTAACGCCACCAATCCGGCGGCAATTTCTTTTTCAGTTTCATACCCGGCATTGGTAGTGCCCTTGTCAGACACTTCTCCGATCATTTCCCAGGTGGGGTAGATCGGCGTCAACCATTTGCTGTACAGCGCAAGCCGGGCCGGACGATCGAAGTTAGCCAATGTTTTTGCTCCTTCAGTCACGGCCTGATTATTGCGGGCTTGGGTGACTATGGCTGACGCTCCACCTTTACGAAGAAAAATGTTACGATGATATTCGGTATAGGCTCCCGAATACTCATTCCCGCCCGGCCAGACTTCACTGGTCTGGTAGTCGCGGATTTTCTTGCCTAAACGGTCTACTTTTTCCTGATCACTCGATGACTGGCTGTACGCAAACGAATACGACAGAATGAAAGCCAGACAAAGAACGATCGCTGTGAAAATGGCGTTTCTACGAAACATGAGTGTACCTCCTTGGATACGAAGTTTGCTACTGTGACTCTGTGATCAGCCCGCGTTGAACCTTGATTGTTTTTTGGCCTCCTATAGGAAATATTGGATTTTCAATGTACTTGTAAAAAGGGTGTTTTAGACAAATTGATGAATTATCGGCACGTTTATCCTATATTTTCAGACCGGCGAAAACTAAGGGAAAAAAATAGAAAAATCAAAGTATAGTACCTGAGAATTGGTTGGGAGCTACTTTTTTACCGAGCGTGGCGCCCAATCCATATGAGCCAATTAATGTTTAAAAAATGAAGAAAAATATCGGTATCTCTATCTTGCTGGTTATGCTGCTATTTTTAGTCAGTGCATGCTCTCAACAGGCGGTAAAATCCAATCAGAATATTACCAATAATCAGATTCAGAATGCCAATAGGGGATCTGCTCAACAAAATACAAACGTCGCTGCGCCTGCCAATATGGCGGCCCCTGTAAATACCTTAAGCGTTCCAAGAGACTTTATCGCCCCGATTTCTGGTGCGTTGGTTCGTATTACAAAAAAACCTTTCGGCTTGTATGTGACGCAAAAAAATTCTCCGGTCCAACCGGAAAAGTTTTCCGGGTACCATACGGGCGTTGATTTTGAAACGACTGTTGCCGAAGCTGACGCTGATGTTCGTATCACGGCGGCCTGTACCGGGAAGGTTCGGGTCCGTCAATGGGTGAGCGGGTACGGAGGCGTGCTCATCCAGGATTGCATGATCAATGGCCAGTCAGTGACAGTTTTGTATGGCCACTTGAATGTGAATGTGATTACAGCAAGTATTGGCGACATTCTAGCGCAGGGGGATTTTATCGGAAATCTCGGCCAGGGGTTCAGTCCGGAAACCGACGGGGAGCGCAAACATCTTCATCTAGGTATCCATGCCGGAACATCGATAAATTATAAGGGGTATGTCAGCTCACAGGACCAGCTGATTGGCTGGCAGGACGCTGAAAAATACCTTATATAATGCATTTACTTTTTAATGCATTCGGTATAGAGTAAAGCCATGGCCAACCCACTTAAGGACCTATTAAAAAATACCCTTAATAAAGCCGGTATCGGCGAGCAGGTCGGTGCGGCGGTAGTCTGTACGGAATTTGATAGGATTATTATTGAAGTATTAGGCGAAGGGGTGAAGGATAAGGTAAAGGCACAATACGTTAAGAACGGCACACTAACTGTCGCGGTTTTGAGTTCCGCCATCGGCCAGGAGATCAAATTACATGAGCAGGAGATACTGGAAAAGCTCGCGAAAAAGACTGGTAGCCAGGGAGTAAATCGGCTGAGATTTTTAGTTTGATTATTTAGCTAACATTAGCTATATAATCGGAGCAATTTTTGTCTTGCCATAAGGCATAAAAGATGTTAAAATAAGGGTAGGTTTTGACCCTTATTTTTTAGTTAAAAAACACTTCAAATGTCTCTGAAAAAGTACCTTATTTTCATGACTTCAGTAACACTGTTCTGCTGGCTCGCATGGTTGGTGGTTTTATTTTACATGAATCCTGATGAAGGTGGGGTCGTCGGATTTACCATGTTTTATTTGAGCCTTTTCTTGGCGCTTATTGGTACTTTTTCGTTGCTCGGCTTTTTTATCAGGGTTTGGTTTTCAAAAGAGACGTTTATTTTCCGGCATCTCGGCGTAGCCACCCGTCAATCATTATGGTTTTCGATACTTCTGATCGTGACATTGATGTTCCAGGGCGGCGGCATGCTCAAATGGTGGAGCGCATTATTGCTCGTACTGTTCTTAGTCCTTATGGAATTTTTCTTTATTACCCGGAAAGTAGCCAGGTATTAATATGAAAGACCTCATCAAAAATTTACAGCAGAAAGCCCAGGACGAGATACATAAGGCTGCTACCAATGAAAATTTGCGTGATTTGGAAGCCAAATTTCTCGGCCGTAAAGGGGAGTTGGCAGATATCATGTCCAAGCTTAAAGACTTGTCATCTGAAGAGAGGCGGGTCATGGGGCAGCTTGCAAATTCTTTGAAACAAGAATTAGGCGATATGTTTTCGCTGGCACGTAAAAAGTTTTCTTTGAGCGGCGCTGAAAAGAGGTCCCGGCTGGATAGTACCTGGCCAGGCGAGGCTCAGGAGCGGGGACATCTGCACCCGCTGACCCAGTTTATGCGACGTGTAGAAGACATTTTCATGTCCTTGGGTTTCGAGGTGCTGGACGGCCAGGAAGTGGAAACGCCTGAATATAACTTTGACTTATTGAATATCCCCAAAGACCATCCAGCCCGTGATATGTGGGATACGTATTATCTGGAAAATGGTTTACTGCTCAGGACACATACTTCACCCATGCAGCTGCGGGCTATGGAAAAAAGGAAGCCGCCGGTGCGGCTTTTGATCCCTGGACGTACATTTCGCCATGAGGCGACTGATGCCAGCCATGAATCCGTCTTTTACCAATACGAAGGCCTGGTGATCGACAAATGCATCACGGTTGCGAACCTGATCGCTACATTAAAAGATTTTTTTCAGGCACTGTACGGAAAGGAAGTGAAGGTACTGCCTCGCAGTACGTTTTTCCCGTTTACCGAGCCGTCATTGGAAATTACCATGTCATGTCTGATTTGCGGCGGCAAAGGATGTTCGGTGTGCAAGAAAACCGGCTGGCTGGAAATGCTGGGCGCTGGCATGGTCCATCCCCAGGTGCTGAGAAACATGAAGGTCGATCCGGAAGAATATTCTGGATTCGCTTTTGGCGGCGGGCTGGAGCGACTCATGATGCTGTACCACGGGATTAATGAAATTCGGCTTTTATACGGAGGTGATTTGAAATTTTTAGGACAGTTTTAAAATAATAATATGGAACCGAAAAATAACGAAAATAAATCTCTGGATATGCCCTCAGTTCATGGTACGGTCCGATTTGTAAAAGTATTTTTTATTATTGAATTGGTTATTTTGGGATTGGCAACTGTCGGGTCTTTAGGGCTCATGATTGACATGCCCGGTGGTGAAAATTTTGCATATAGTGTTATGGCTATCTTTTTTCTAGATTTTTGTGCAGTCTTGTTCGCCCTCATCGTGCTTAATCGTAAAAAAAACTTTAGCCTGATTGTAGGCCAAATAGTCTCTGTTATTAACGTAATATTATGTTTAGTAATTGCTGCACAAATCGCCAGTGGGTCCAGTTGGATCGATGCAATAACCTTTTTGATAATACCATTAGCAATGTTGATTGTGATAATCATTTCTTTGAGCAAGATCAAGAAGGGCCTTCACGAAAATAAAAGTTGGTAAATCGATGTGTTATTTTAACAGAAGAAGGTAAAGATTTTTAGAACAGTTTTAGATGTAATATAAGAGCTACTTGAGCTATAAGGTCATAGGGGCAAAGGCGTACATTCATTTAAATCCATTTACATTTTAGCCTATTAATCTATAGCTCTTATCAACCTTTAAAAAGAACATGAAACTCTCGCTCGATTGGCTAAAAGACCACGTAAAGATCAAAAAAACACCAGAACAGCTGGCGCAGCTTTTAGAGCCAGCCGGATTTGAAGTGGAGCGGATACATACGTTCGGCCAGGGGTTTGAGCATGTCATCGTTGGTCAGATCAAGACAATAGTCAACCATGCCGATGCTGATAAGTTAAGTGTATGCAAAGTCGATGTCGGACAGGCGGAATATTTGAATATTGTTTGCGGCGCGAAAAACATCAAGCCGGAACAGAAAGTGCCGGTCGCGATGATCGGCGCAAAATTGCCGAGCGGCATGGTGATCGAACGCCGGAAAATCCGCGGTGTAGAATCCGAGGGCATGTTATGCGCCCCGGATGAGTTGGGGTTAGGCCAGGACCATTCCGGCATCATGATATTGGATAAGGATTTGCCGGTCGGCAAGCTGTTCGGACTGGCTACCGGTTTGGAGGATACGGTTTTGGATATCAATATCACCCCTAACCGGGCGGATTGTTATTCGGTTTTGGGCTTGGCTCGCGAGGTGTCGGCCATTACTGGCCAGCCTTTCGTTCTGCCGGAAGTTAGTGTTCAGGAAAGCAAGAAATTTTCAATTAAAAAAGTTTTGGCAGTAACGGTCAAGGATAAGGATTTGTGTCCGAAATATACCGCACGTGTGGTAAGGAATGTGAAAGTCCGTCCGTCACCGCAATGGCTGCAATCCCGTTTGATAGTCAACGGCCTGTCACCGATAAACAATGTTGTCGACGTCACTAATTATGTCATGCTCGAATACGGCCAGCCGCTTCATGCGTTTGACCTGAATAGCATTCAGGGTCGGAAAATCATCGTCCGACGCGCCGGCCGCAACCAGGAATTTGAAACATTGGATGGAGAAAAAAGGCAGGTTCCGGCCGATTCTTTGGTGATTTGTGATGCAAAAAATCCAATTGCCATTGCCGGAGTCATGGGCGGACGGAGTTCTGAAATTACGAAACAAACAAAAGACATTGTCATCGAGTCGGCAATTTTCAAGCCAATCAGCGTTCGGCGCACTCGCCAGAAGCTCGGGATGATGACTGAGGCTTCATTGCGTTTTGAAAAAGGCATATGGTGGGGATTGTCCGAACAGGCCTGTGACCGGGCAGCGGAATTGTTAGCTGAAATTGCAAAGGGCGAGGTGGCCAAAGGCATGATTATCGTTGCTGACAAGAAAATGCCAAAAAATAAAATGGTTACATTTAATTTGCAGAAAATCAGCATGCTTATCGGTCATACGTTTACGCCTGCGCTGGTGAAGCGATATCTGGAGCCATTAGGGTTTACAATAAACAAGGTCAGCGGTAACGAATACAGCATCACCGTGCCAGCTTGGCGCCAGGATATGACCATTCCGGCCGACGTGGCAGAAGAGATCGGCCGGCTCTTTGGCTGGAGCAACATTATGCCGCAGCCGGTGTATGCGGCTCTGGTTCCACAGCGATTGTCTGTGGAGAAAAAGCTCGAACGTGCAGCCAAGGATTCCATGGTTTCGTCCGGTTTTACGGAAACTCTCAGTTATTCTTTTTATGGGCGTACGTTATTGGAGCGGTTTGGGTTGAAGGTCGCGAACCATTATCGGGTACTCAACCCATTGAACCCGGAACAGGAATATATGCGTACCAGCCTACTGCCTCGGCTCCATGATGTCGTCCTGAAAAATTATCAGAACAGTAAAATTATAAAAGTTTTTGAAGTCGGCCGTGTATTTATCAAACGGACTAAGGGGTTGCCTGAGGAAAAGGCGCAGTTGACCGCGGTGGTGTACCAGAAACAGGATGCGGTAAACAGCATAAAGGGAGTTCTGGAAAATCTGTCCCGTGATTTGAACCTTGCTGAGCCGGTCACGATTGTCCCTGTGGAAGATCCGTGGCGAATCGCAGATTTACATTGCGGACATCAGCACGTCGGCATAATCGGTGAGCTCTCGGTCAATGCCGAAAAGCTTGGCCAGTCACCGGTATACATGACAGTGGACTTAGGCGTCCTCCTCAATCTATTCAGCGATAAGCGCATTTTCAAACCGATTCCGCAGTTTCCGCAAGTTGAACGTGATCTGACGTTTACAGCCCGGCCGGATTTGGATTATTACGAGATTGCCGATGCGGCAAAAAAAATCGACGGACTGATATCTGATGTGCGGGGAACGAAATATTTCCGTGATTCTGACGACCAGCGAAGCATAACACTGCATGTCGTGTATCAGGCACCTGATCACACGCTCACGTCTGGCGAAACGGAAGTTATCCAGCAGAGGATTATTATGGAATTAAGTAGCAAATTTGGGATGGAAATTAAAAGATGATTCACTCTTCAAATTTATATAAGCAGGTTGATCAGTGGTTGTCTGCCACAGCCAAGCCGAGGCAAATGGTACATTTCCGGAGGGCGGCTTATTGGGTAAAGCAATTGAGATCAGATGCGGATGAGGCGATGCTGATTGCCGCATTAGGCCATGATGCAGAGCGAGTTTTTCACGGACATACCGATCCAAAGGCAGGGGAGAATTTACATGAACCCGCATATTTAAAAAAACACCAAGAGGGAGGCGCGGACATTGTTGGAGATTTTTTACAAAAAAGTGGTGCGGATCAGAAGTTAGTTGATCGAGTCAGGATGCTCATTGCCAGACATGAAGAAGGCGGTACTGACGATCAAAATGTCATTAAGGATGCGGATAGTGTAAGTTTTTTTGAAAACAATATTGACCATTTTTTGAATGATTTGCTGAAGAAATGTGGGCGTGAAAATGTAAAAGACAAATTTCAATGGATGTTTAGCAGGATTACGTCTGAAAGAGCGAAAGATATTGTGAAATCTTGGTATGAACAGGCAATGGAATCGTTAAAAAAATATTAATTATACATTTATTAACACTATGCCGAAAAAAAGCAAAACAAAGGAGGACGTGAACAAGCCCGCGAAAGAAGGAGAGTATACAGCCAAACAGATTACAGTGTTGGAGGGGCTGGCCCCGGTACGGAAACGGCCGGGCATGTATATCGGTAACACCGCATCCGAGGGTCTGCACCACATGATCTGGGAAGTGGTGGACAACTCCATCGACGAGGCGATGTCAGGTTTCTGCAAGAATATTGATATTGAACTCCAACCGGACCATCTGGTCAGTGTGACTGACGACGGCCGCGGTATTCCTGTGGAAAAACACAAAACGACGAAAAAATCAGCCTTGGAAACCGTTCTGACCATCCTGCATGCCGGCGGTAAATTCGGGGAAGGCGGGTATAAGGTTTCGGGCGGCCTGCATGGCGTCGGCGTTTCGGTGGTCAATGCCCTGTCGAAATATTTACGAGCCGAGGTCAAGCGTGACGGAAAATTATGGGCTCAGGAATATTCCCAGGGCAAGGCCAAAGGTGCCGTCAAACCCGTCGGCAAGGCCAAGGGTACTGGTACAACTATTATATTCCAGCCTGATCCGGAAATTTTTACCGTCCTTGATTACAATTTGCAGACGATCCTGGACCATCTGCGCCAGCAGGCCTACCTGACCAAGGGCACGAAAATATCGGTCATCGACCGCCGGACGGCCAAACGGGGCGAGGAGCCGTTTGTCTATGTTTTCTATTTTGAGGGCGGTATCGCATCATATGTCCAGCACCTCAATGCCCACAAGGCGGCCAAGCACCAATCCACGTTTTATGTGGAAAAAGAATCCGGTGACATGAAGGTCGAAGTGGCCCTCCGTTACACCGAGGAATACAAGGAAACAATTTTCAGTTTTGCCAATAATATTTTCACGACAGAAGGCGGCATGCACATGACCGGCTTCCGGACCGCATTGACCCGGACATTGAACAATTATGCCCGCAAGCAGGGATACCTCAAAGAAAAAGACGAGAACCTGACTTCTGACGATGTGAAGGAAGGCCTGACTGCCGTCATTTCCGTTAAGCTGAAGGAACCGCAATTTGAAGGCCAGACAAAAGCGAAGCTGGGCAACGTTGAGGCGAAATCAGCCGTGGATACTGTCACGTCAGACGGTCTGCAGATTTATTTGGAGGAACATCCGAAAGACGCGGAAGCCATATTGGGCAAATGCATCCTGGCGTCCCGTGCCCGGATGGCGGCTCGCACCGCCCGTGAGTCGGTTCTGCGCAAAGGCGCGCTCGAAGGCATGACCCTGCCGGGCAAGCTGGCGGACTGTTCATCGCGCAACGCCGCTGACAGCGAACTATATATTGTTGAGGGCGACTCTGCCGGTGGCAGCGCCAAGCAGGGCCGTGACCGGAATTTCCAGGCCATCCTGCCGTTGCGCGGTAAAATTTTGAATGTGGAGAAAGCCCGTCTGGACAAGATGCTGGCGAATAATGAAATCAAGTCATTGATTATCGCCATGGGCACGAACATCGGCGAGCAGTTTGACATCTCGGCGCTGCGTTATGGGCGGATCATTATCATGACCGATGCCGACGTCGACGGTGCGCACATCCGGACGCTGCTCCTGACACTGTTCTACCGGTATTTCCCGGAGATCGTCAAAGGCGGGCATTTATTCATCGCCCAGCCGCCGCTGTACCGCATCAGCCATGGCAAGGATTTCCGCTACGTATATAATGAAGCCCAATTGGAAAAAATGAAAATGGAATTGGGGAAAGCCAAGCCGTCAACCAAAACGAAAAAAGAGAGGCTTGCCGAACCAGAAGTGGAGGCGGATACACCTGATACGGGGGAGATAGGGATGGAAGGGGCTGAAGTAGCCGGGGGCGGAGTGAATATCCAGCGGTATAAAGGTTTGGGCGAAATGAATCCTCGCCAACTGTGGGATACGACTATGGATCCGGCCAGACGGCTGATGAAGCGGGTCGACATCGAGGATGCTGAAAAAGCGGACGAAGTGTTTGATATTTTGATGGGTGATGACGTAACTCCGCGCAAACATTTCATCCATACGCACGCGAAAAGCGTAAAAAATCTTGATATTTGATAGATTTGACAGTTTGGGTAGGATGGTATAATCTGAGGATAGTCCCCGCAGAGGGGATTTTAAAGACCATAAAATATGCCTAACAAAATCGTCAGTTATTTCCTGGAATCCCGCGATGAGCTCAAGAAAGTCGTCTGGCCGAACCGCCGGGAAGCGACGAAGCTGACCCTGCTGGTGATCGGCATCAGCCTCGGTACGGCCGCTTTTTTGGGGGCTTTGGATTTCGGACTGAACTATGTTTTGAAAAACGTAATTAAGTAGATTGTCTTTATGCCAAAACAAACCTTACAGCAGGGGCGCAAATGGTATGTGCTACACACCTATTCCGGGTATGAGGAAAATGTTTCACGCAACCTGCGCCAGCGCATCGAGTCCATGGACATGCAGGATAAGATTTTCAGCGTTCTGATCCCGACCGAAAACAAGATCAAGATCAAGAATGGCAAGCGGCGGGTCGTCACCGAAAAGATTTTCCCCGGCTACGTACTGGTGGAGATGATCGTGACGGACGATTCGTGGTACGTGGTCCGCAATACGCCGAACGTTACAGGATTCGTCGGGTCAGGCACGACACCGACTCCGATATCCGAGGAAGAAGTGAAAGCGATCCAGAAACGCATGGGTGTCGAGGAGCCGAAATACAAGATAGACGTCATGGCCGGCACGGCTGTCCGGATCACCGACGGGCCATTCAAGGAATACGAGGGCAAGGTCTCTGAAGTCGATGAGGCCCGCGGCAAAGTCAAGGTGTTGGTAGCCATGTTCGGACGCGAAACGCCGATCGAGCTGGATTTCCTCCAGATCAAGAAGATTTAATTTCAATTTATATTTTATGGCAGAAAAAAAAGTAAAAACAATAGTCAAGCTCCAGTTGCAAGGCGGCAAGGCCACCCCGGCACCGCCGGTCGGCCCGGCTCTCGGCCAGCACGGCTTGAACCTGCAGGATTTTTGTTCCAAGTTCAATGCTCAGACCAAGGATAAAATCGGCGATGTCATCCCCGTTGAAATCAAGGTATATGAGGACCGGACATATTCATTCATTTTGAAAACGCCGCCGGCCGCTGAGCTGCTCAAAAAAGCCGCGGGCATCACAAAAGGTTCGGGACAGTCATTGAAGCAGAAAGTCGGCAAGGTCACCAAGAAGCAGGTAGAGGAGATCGCCAAGATCAAGATGCCGGACCTGAATGCGAAAGACCTGCCCGGTGCTATGCGCATTATTGAGGGCACGGCCCGAAACATGGGACTGGAAGTAAAAGAGTAACTAGTTTTTCCTATGATGGTCAGTTCGTGGTTTACGTACCTAGGATTTTTAATCCCCCTAAGCACCCTGGCGCTGGTAATTTTTTCCATCGCCGCAGTGGTAGAAGGAAAAAGTTCGATGAAAAAAACATTTGTCATACGCAGCCTGTATTTTTATATAGCTTCACTGATTACGCTGGCGATCGTTTCCGGTTCGCTGATTTTTTTAGTGAATATGGGCCTGAAGTCCTGGGTATTTACGAAGGCAGACGTCGGAGTTGCTAGCAGGTTGGGTCCGCCGCCGACATTGGTACTCGATCCAAATGGCGTTATTTCGACCGATAAGGCGGAAACAATATTAGGCGGCGAGCTGTCATGCACCGGGACATGCACCCTTACAGAAACGCAAAAAACGTCAATCAGTTCCTGGAAAGCCAACTATCAGAATTGGATTGACGCAAATGCCAACCCGGGTTCGCAGCGCGCCCGTGATGCAGTCGCGGCATTGTCATTTTTAATCATCGCTGCACCATTTTATTTCATCCATTTCCGGACAGTCCAGCGCGACGCGAAAAAAGCCGAGGAGGGGGACAAAAGCGTCCTGCGCCCCATTTATTTTTATTTCGTCTCACTGGCTTCGCTGATCATGATGGTAATAGCCGGCGGATTCCTCATCAATTTGACACTAAAGACCTGGGTATTCCCCAGTGCCGGACGCGTGGATACTGCCGCTGAAAAAGTATATACTACTCCGAGCATGATCGGGGCGGAAAGCGGCGGGGTTCCGAGTGTAATTGCCTGTGGAGAGAAATGCGGTATTGACGCTGAGACCGTCACATTGGCAAAACGATGGCAGGATGATTATGGCGCCTGGCAAAAAGAATCTTCTGGATCGTCAGATTCTACCCAGCGTCAGGCGGCTACCTCGATACCATTCGTGCTGATCGGCATACCGTTATTCTGGTATCATTGGACCGTCGTCAGGCGTGAAGCAAAAGAGCGCAAGGAACAACCGACACCTATCATATAAATTGAACATACTAATTATTTTTTTGTGGGACTGTCCGGTTAGTCGCCGGATGGGTTAGTACCACGAAAGGGCACGAGAATGAAAAAAAGATCAAAACGGTTCAAACAGGAGCAAGGCCTGGTTGACGTAAACAAAACCTACTCGGCAGAGGAGGCGATTGACCTTGCCAAGAAAACGTCAGCAGTGAAATTTGACGCTGGGGTCGAAGTGCACCTCCGGCTGGGCATAGACGTGACCAAGGCGGACCAGATCGTCCGTGGTACGGTCGCATTGCCGCACGGTACGGGTAAAACCAAGCGCGTGGCGGTTTTTTGCGAAGGCAAAGATCAGGAAATTGCCACGAAAGCTGGCGCCGTACTGGTCGGTTCTGACGAGCTGATCAAGCAGATCCAGACCACCGGTAAATGCGATTTTGACATCGCGTTGGCCACTCCGGCTATGATGAAGAAACTGGGGCCGGTCGCGAAAATCCTCGGCCCGAAAGGCCTGATGCCGAATCCGCGAAATGAAACCATTACCAAGGATGTGGCCGCTGGAGTCCAGGCACTGGCCGCTGGCAAAGTGACGTTCCGTAACGATGATTCTGGTAACATCCACCAATTGATCGGGCGCGTTTCGTTTGACCAGGAGAAACTGCTGGCCAATTATCATGCCTTTACGGATGCGCTGAAGAAATCCAAACCCCAGGGGGCAAAGGGTGTTTTCATTAAGAATATCGTCCTGTCGACGACCATGGGCCCGGGCATCAAAGTGCAGATATAACCCAATCAATAACGAATTATTTTTATGAGCGGTACACAAAAACGTTCTGATTACATTTCGTGGGATGAATGTTTCATGCGTATGGCCCATGTCATTGCCGATCGTTCCAAAGACCCAAGCACTCAGGCCGGAGCGATTATCGTCAATGAGAACAAGATAGTCGTCGGTTTGGGTTATAATGGGTTCCCTCGGGGCATCAAGGATGAGCAATTGCCCTGGGAACGAGAGGGTAAGCTTATTGATACTAAATACGCGTATGTCGTCCATGCCGAGGAAAATGCCATTTATAACTCCAATGCGAAAGCTGAAGGCTGTACGATTTATACGACATTATTCCCTTGCAATGAATGCACTAAGACCATTATCCAAAATGGCATCAAGAAAGTAGTGTATGAGAGTGATAAATACCATGACGAAGAAATCTGGAAAGCTTCGCGCCGGATGATGGACCTGGCCGGCATTGAATATGTACAGTACCATTCGACGTGGTCCAAAGGGTAGCATAATCGTATGAGACAATATTTAGACCTGCTCCAACATATTCTTGACCATGGCGTGGACAAATCCGACCGGACTGGTACCGGTACCCGGAGTACGTTTGGCTACCAGATGCGTATTAATTTGGCTGACGGATTCCCCCTGTTGACGACCAAGAAAGTCCATCTCAAATCAATCATGTATGAACTGCTGTGGTTCCTCAAGGGGGATACTAACGTTAAGTGGCTCAATGACCACGGCGTAACCATCTGGGACGAATGGGCGGATGAGACAGGGGAACTCGGCCCGATCTACGGAGCCCAATGGATCCGGTGGAAGGGGTATGACGGGAAACCGATCAACCAGATTGCCGAGGTGCAGGAAATGGTCAGGACCAATCCAGACTCCCGCCGCATCATTGTGAGCGGATGGAATGTAGCCGATTTGCAGACCTTGATTAGCGGGAAAAAATCGGCTCCGCCGCCCTGCCATACCATGTTCCAGTTTTACGTCGCCAATAACAAATTATCCTGCCAGCTGTACCAGCGGTCTGCGGACGTTTTTTTGGGTGTTCCGTTTAATATCGCCTCATATGCCTTGTTGACCATGATGATGGCCCAGGTGACCGGCAAGGAATTGGGAGATTTCGTGCATACGTTTGGGGATGTCCATATCTACAACAACCATTTCGAACAGGTGAAACTGCAGCTGTCGCGCACGCCAAAAGCTCTGCCGACCATGAAAATCAATCCGGACGTTAAGGATATTTTTGATTTCAAATACGAAGATTTCACTTTAGAAGGGTATAACCCGGATCCGGGCATCAAGGCCCCAATCGCCATTTAACTCATATGCACAAACCCATCATCAGCATTATCGTGGCTGTCAGTGAAAACAGGGCCATTGGCAGGAACAATGGGCTGTTATGGGATATCCCGGAAGATATGGAAAATTTCCGGTCCGTGACCCGGGGGCATGCCGTCATTATGGGACAGAAAACGTATGAATCGATTGGTCGGCCGTTACCCCAACGGACGAATATTGTTCTGACCCAGGATCCGAATTTTCACCCGGCTGGATGTGTGATGGCCCGTTCGATCGACGAAGCTATCGCAGCGGCGAAGAAACATGAACAGGAAGAGATTTTTTTTATCGGAGGCGGCATGGTATATAAACAGTCATTGCCTTTAGCCGATCGGTTGTATATAACTGTAGTGAAAGGGGATTTTGAGGCGGACACTTTTTTCCCTGATTATTCCATGTTCACGAAAGTCGTCAGCCAGCGGGAAAGCCATGATGACAAGCATGCATATACTTTTTTCGTTTTAGAAAAATAATTTTATGAAAAAAGGCAGGTTAGTCATATTTGACGGCATTGACGGATCAGGAAAGGGGACGCTGGTGAATATCCTGGCCGACTGGGCGGAGCAACGGCGCCTGAAGGTTTTTGATATGCGCGAGTATGGCCGTACGTACCACAGTATGCCCGAGCCGGAAGAAATAAAAAAATATGACGTCTTGCTTTCTGCCGAGCCTACGTTTTCACTGGTCGGGCAGGCTATCCGAGAGGAAATTGTGCGGCATAACGGCCGGGATTATACGGCCATGGAAACGGCCCAGGCGTATGCCCTGGACCGCCTGATACTGTATCGCCGGGTGATCATACCAGCCCTGAGGATGGGCAAGATCATATTCCAGGAACGCGGCCTGACAACCTCTGTTTGCTACCAGCCAATACAGGCAGACCGCATCACCGTCCGGCAGATACTCCGGCTCAGTGGAAACGAGCTGGCAATGCGCTATCGACCGGACTTATTCATTATCGTGGACGTAAAACCGGAAACCGCAATCGGACGGCTGGCCAAACGGATGGAAAAAAAGGATTCTGCCATTTTTGAGAAACTGGTTTTTCTGAAAAAAGCCCAGGCTCGATTTATGTCTGGTTGGTACAAAAGGTTGTTTGAGGCTGCAGGAAGCCGGGTCGTATACGTTTCCACTGACGTGCCGGTAGCCGACAGCGGTCAGACAGTTATCGCGGAATGGGAACGGCTGATCGGGCGGAAATAAAAAATTCCATAAGCACGTTTTTCCTGCTACAATAGCACCATATGAACAAGTATGAGCCAGTCATCGGCCTAGAGATACATGTCCAGCTCAAGACCAAGAGTAAGATGTTTTGCCGTTGTGACAATACCGGAGAGAGTCAGCTGCCGAATACGACCATCTGTCCGATCTGCACCGGCCATCCCGGCGTGCTGCCATCCCCAAATACTCAGGCGATAGAATGGGCAGTTTTAGCCGCCCTGTCGTTGGGCTGTGAGATCAATACCCATTCCCATTTTGACCGTAAAAGTTATTTTTATCCCGACCTGCCAAAAGGCTACCAGATATCGCAATACGCGGCGCCATTTGGCCATGACGGGCATTTGGTTTTTTTTGCGGGGAAAGCAAAACACCGGATACGCATCGAACGGGTCCATCTGGAAGAGGATACTGGCAAACTGATGCATGAGGCGGACAAGAGTGCCAGCTATGTCGACTACAACCGGGCCGGAACGCCACTCCTGGAAATCGTTACTCGGCCTGATATAGCCACGCCGGCCGAGGCAAAGGTATTTTTACTGGAATTGAGGCTGATCATGCGGTATCTCGGCATTTCAGACGCGGAGATGGAAAAGGGCCATTTGCGCTGCGACGCCAATATTTCGCTTCGTCCGAATCCGGAATATTTCCAGGAGCAGGCTGGCGAGTCTGCCGGCATCGGCCTTGATCCGAAAAAGCTATATCCCAAGACAGAAGTGAAGAACTTAAATTCGTTCAAGGCCGTTGAAAAAGCTTTGGAGTATGAAATCCACCGCCAGACAAAGCTGTGGGATGAAGGCAAGGCACCCAAGAGACAATCGACCCACGGTTGGGATGAAAAAAATGGAGCGACGGTCCTGCAGCGCGAAAAGGAGGCCCAGCATGATTACCGGTATTTTCCGGAACCAGACCTGCCGCCAATAGAAATCACCAAAAAAATGCTGGACCGCCTTATGGTTAAAAAAGTGGAGTTGCCGGCACATAAGCGCGAACGGTTCATGGACGAGCTGGGGCTGAGTGCCTATGACGCATCCATCCTGGTGGCTGACAAGTCCCTGGCGAAATATTTTGAGGCGGTTGTTTCCGAGTTGAGCAGCTGGATCATTTCACTCGGAACAGAGGAGGGTACTGAGGAGGAAGTCTGGGAACGGAATAAGGTGAAATTGACGAAACTTACCGCCAATTGGATCATTAGCCGTCTGTTGCAGCTGGTCAATGACGAAAAGATCGGCCTGGAACAGCTCAAAATATCCCCCGAGAATTTTGCCGAGCTGATGACGCTCACGTTCCAGCGGCGCCTGAACAATCAGACAGCCCTCGTTGTCCTGAAGAAAATGTTCGCGACCGGCGGTGACCCGTCTGACATTATGGAATCAGACGATTTAAGCGCGCAGGCCGGCGATGCGTCACTGGAGAAAATTGTTGACGGAGTGTTGGCAAGCAACAGCCATATCGTCAGCCAGTATAAAGCGGGGAAAACTGCGGTATTGCAGTTTTTAATCGGCCAGGTGATGAAGGAAACGAAGGGCAGGGCCGACGTACATGAAGTGCGTGAACAGGTTCTGTTGAAGCTGAAATGACATTGTGGATAACTGGTTTGGGTATGAGATTATTCCAATGAAATGCAGGTGTTTGACAGGACCTAGGAATAGGAGTATCTTCAGTAGCAGAATATGCAACACAATACACCGCAACATAAACTGAAGAAAAGGCGAATCGGACACTGCCCGGGTTATCCCGGGATTTTTTTTATCCATTCACCGTTCGGCTGTCCGCCCCCGGTTCAGGACTTTGAGCCCCACGGCATTTCCACCGCCCCGTTCAATTGAACGGGGTATTTTTTTAACCAACAGAGGACATTGAAAACTGAAAAGACAGAGGAGGTATGTCATGATTGCATTAGGCAGAATACCATTGGCTAATCCGATTATTGCCGCTTCGGGAGCGCTGGGTTTTGGGCGGGGGTATTGGTGGGATCGACCGCTGGTGTACGCCGGCATTATCAAGCCGGATACTATTGGCGCGGTCATTACTAAGACCCTGACCAGCCAGGCCTGGACCGGTAACTGGAAAGGCTGGAATCCATGGCAAGTGCTGTGGCCATTGTGTGGCGGATGGGTGAATGCTTTTGGACTGACCAACCGAGGATTACGGTGGTTTATCGAGCAGGAATATCCCCGGGTACATGCCCGTAATCTGATCGTGTCGATCAATGATCCGGAACCGTCAGCCATCCCCAGAATGGCGGAGAAGCTGAATCGGATTGAGTTGCTGGCCATCGAGGTGAATTTATCGTGCCCCAATACCCCCCAGTGGACTGATTTGCAGCGTTCGTATGACGTCACGAAAATGATCCTGTACCGTATCAAATCCATGTCACGTCATCCGCTGGTCATCAAGATCGGTTATTTGAATGAACGTGAACGGGAGAATATCGCCGAGATCTGCCAATCGGTCGGTATCGACGCGGTTGACATGATTAATACTATCCCGTTTGGCAGCCGTTTTCCTGGACAAATGTCCCCGCTGAAAAACGTCGGAGGCGTGTCAGGACCGCTCATCAGCCGGTTCGCTCTTGAACAGGTTGATTGGTTTGCCCGGAACACGCGGATACCGATCATCGGCGGAGGGGGAGCTGGTTCAGCAGATGATGTACGGGTTTTCCTGAATGCCGGGGCGACTGCCGTCTCGATCGGTTCAGCGCATATCATGAGACCATGGATAAGTTCGCGCCTGGCTACGCTGTATGCCTGAGCGAATTCGTTCTCAAACAGACTATGAATAGGTTTGTACCTTGCTACGCAGTATACCTGGGCGCATGAGCATCCAGGTATACATTTTTCATTCACTAATAACACTCTATGGAATTTTACACGCCAAATTTGCAAACCATTTCATTCGCCGACCTGATGATGCAGGCGGGCGAGGCCCATCTGAGGCAGCGAGGGTTCAAGCGGGTTACGGTCCCGCGGATCGTTCCGGCCAGCGGTGCCTGTGAAAATATCGACACATTATTCGAAATCGGGGTCGACGGGAATGACCGGTGGTTTTCGGTAGATACGGAAAACGGCCCGCAGAAGAAAAAATCATATTTTGCCCAAACCGGACAATTATACCTCGAATCCCTGCTGGGCCAGGGA
>Ga0172379_10004023_pt1 | contig 22409 bp, 25 predicted proteins | sample GrowelOW334metaG_FD_119756 | JGI IMG/M metagenome (GOLD analysis project Ga0172379, IMG submission 119756) | Groundwater microbial communities from an aquifer near a municipal landfill in Southern Ontario, Canada - Groundwater well OW334 metaG | ecosystem: Environmental > Aquatic > Deep... | reverse complement strand
CAACAAAATGGTAGTGGATTTGATAAACGTTATGTTCCGATATCTTGACCGCTCGCATACGCTCCAAGCGTACTGGTTAGCGGTACCGCGCAGCAAGCTGGCGCGGTAAAGCGGGTTAATATAGTGCTCTTAGCGTTCCACTTTCTGAAGTCGGGAAAATGCTCGGCAAATGGACAGCATCTTTAAAAGAACATTCCTGACGATTATTCTCGCCAGGAATGAATATAAACTCGTTGCGGGAGGGAGAGAAAAGAGTAGTTCGCATTCCAGTCGTTCGCGACGTTCTCGAGGTTCGCGTTGCGCTTGCCGTCGTTCTCGTTCAGCACGACCACGTACTCGTTACCATCGGGATCCACCCAGACCCCCAACCATGTGTACAGCAATCTTCTGAACCACCACCCGTTGTCAGACCTTCGGGTTGAATATATTTCGGAGCCCATACCCTCGCTAATTGCTGTACCAAAGTAGTTCATATTTTGAGAAGTTCGTGACGGCACACAACACTTCGTAATACAAAGATATCTTCTGGCGCATTCCACTCCTTCTAGATTTCGATCGCTCAAAGCCGTAGCCGCAAGCCTTCGCATCTACTTTCCAAAAATAATCATATCAAAACTAAAATCGCGCCCGTCATCAGACAAGGCGCGACCGTGAGAACCAAGGGTCCAAGTTTCCAAGCTCCAGAAACAAGGACCTAAGGTTCCGAGTGCCGAACTACTACAGCGGGAGGGAGAGAAAAGAGCAGCGCGCACCCCAGCCGCCCGCGACGCCCTCGAGGTCCGCGTTGCGCAGGCCGACGCCCCCGCTCAGCACGACCACGCACCCGCCACCAACGGGACCCACCCAGACCTGTCCGAGGGCGACGATCCAGTAATCCCGAAGCTCAGGATGGGCACGAACGTAGGCCAAAGTTTCGGCAGCGGTCGCTGCGCGACGCTTGCGTTTGGCAAGATCGTCACGGACGAACTGGGATGAGACATCCCTGCCGTAATCCTCGAGCTCGGCGCCCTCGAGAGAAGGTTCAACAGTAGTCGGGAAGTTCTGGTCCGTGATGTTGGGGTTGATGTAGTCGAATCCGTGGAGGGGATCCGAAGACCTCTTCGTCAACAACTTGGCAATGATACCGATCACCTGAGGCGTCTCTAGAAGAAGCTTCTCCAGTCGACCGCGCTGGGCGACGGCGAAAACAGTCTGGTCGGCAAAGAGAGCAGTGAGGAGAGAAATGGCTCGAGAAAGATCCATCATGAACTCCAGAGGTTCGAACGTTGACGTTGTGAGGAATTGAAGTTACGAAGGCTATTTTAACAAAAAAATGCCAAAAAGTCAAGTTTATTGGCTAATATTGGCATAAAAGTTGCATTGGAATATTCAGAACGCCAAAAACCCAATCCACCGCTGAGATTTGCTAAATTATTCGCGTTCAGGTAGCATTCGGACATTCGAAATTCTTTCTTTGTATGTCTAAGATCTGCGTTATTACTGGCAAAACACCGCTCACCGCACGCAACGTTAGCCACAGCAACGTCAAAACCAAGCGTCGCCAAATGCCAAACTTGCAAAAGAAGACGTTGGTCAACCCAGCAACTGGCAAGCCAATCAGCCTCGTCGTTTCTGGCCGCGGCCTTCGCACACTCCGAAAGTGGGCAGCAGAAGGCATTCAGGTCGACCTCCGAAACTTTGTTGCATAAATAAAATCGAGCCTCGTAAAGAGGCTCTTTTTGTTGGAAAACAGAAGCGCACCCGGAGAACGGCGGCCGGATGGGCTCTGCCGTTCGCGCGGGTGCGCAGAACGTGAGGTTGAGGAGAGCTACTCCTCGTTGAGAGTGTCGGCCGTGATGGGGTAGAGTCTCTGCAGGATGGCCCATGCCTGGGTATAGAACGGGACCAGGCTCTCCTCAAACGGAAAGTCGGGCCACGAACCATGGAGCTGTCCCGGAATATGCTGGGCCGTAATCGGCGATCCTGGACAAATAGCTTCCCCATGCTCGATGACCGGCAGGAGATGTCTGCATACCCCAATCGACATGCGCATAGAAACATCGAGCTGCTCCCTGAGCCGAGCATCATCCTCCAGCATATCGGGATCGTTCTCGAGAGCATCCCGAACGATGCCCAGAAGATGAACAAACATCTTCGCATTCTGTGCGGGAACAATCGAACGCCCGCACCTATCACAACAGAATTTCTGAGTCACGGCCTTTGCTCCTTGTCGCTTTGCGACTTTTGCATGAAGTGGAAAGTTCCGAGCGCCTTCGAATCCAAGGCCTTCGGAACCTTCCACTTTTTGAACTTGTAACAAGAAATCATAGCAAAAAAATGACGTTTCGTCAATGAAAGTCCATCATTTTCTGTGGAATATTAGCCATTTTCCCACACCCACCCCGCCGTTCACGAACAGCGGGGTGGTTTCTTTGTTTTCTGAAAAGTCACTGAGGACCCTCCCCCATTTATGGGGGAGACGGGGGGCTACTCACTGGATCCCCGCCTTCGCGGAGATGACAGTCTCCAACCTCTTGACCCCTCAACCTCATAACCCGTCCCCCTACACCCCACAGCCCCTCCTCCTATACCCTCGAGCTCTTATAACTTTCCCCCTTTCACTCCCCCACAAGCTTCTCTAGCAACACCCGTCCCTTCTGTTCCCACACAAGCATTCCTTGAGTCTGCTTTTCTAAAATGTAATCAGCGACATATTGAATTGCTGCGTCATGATCTGAAGAGCTCAGCGATCGAACGTGATATTCAATGAATCGATATTCCAAAGACTCGCGAGTTCCTGTCTCTTCAACCTGTAACCAAAGTTTCTCATCAAAAATTGTCGCAAAATCGTCTCCTGTTTTTAACGAATTTTCAAGATACTTTACGAGTTCTGCTTGGATTTCTTCGACTGTCTTATTCGAGAGATCAAATCGAGACAATCTCCCCTGAAGCTTTGCAACAAGGGCATCAATCTGAGCAGTTGCTTGAGTAGGATCAAAATGGATTTCTCGAACATCGTAATGCGGTTTCATTGTTAACGTAACGTCGTCTGGACGGTCTGCGATTCCATTCAAGCGGAATCCGTCATACAACGTCTTCGCCGTTGCATAGTCCATGTCTGTATCAACAAACGAATACAGCATACGGAGAAGGACGTCGGGAATTCCGCCGCCTTGAAACATTCGAAGCCCTACATCCTTCATGAACACTGCTTGATTTTGACTTCGCTGTGGGTCACCGATCGAGTAACTCTGCCGATGACGAAGCCATTGCAAACTTTCTGTTGTTGGTAGTTCAAGCGCACGAAGAATTCCAAGTGCCTGTGAGAAACCAACACTCACAACATAATCTGCCCGTACCCCAACCACTCGCTCAATCTGCTCAATGCCATAATCAAGCCCCGCAAATGCGCAGGCATTCGCAAGATAATATTCATTTTCTGCGTACGTTCCCGGAGGAATGTATGCATACGTTCCTCGCGGCACACTCGTCACTTTCATCGTCCAATCCTGAACGTTCATGGACACCATATGAATAGCGTCACAATGTTTTTCGTTCCCCTCTTTTCGAGAATCTATTCCTAACACTAAAACATTGATTGTTTTTATATCGCCAAACGGCACATCGGAAATTGAAGCAATGTCTGCTTTACGTGCAGCAATAACAGCATCTACCGCGCTGTTCATGCGAGGAGCGATTGCTGCTGCAGAAAGTGGAGGCTGACGAAACCAAAAACATGCAGTCATCGAAGCACTTATGCTCAAGAATGCAACTAAAAAAGTAATACGCCATTTTTCCTTTCTCCAAATTTGCACAAAGGACATACACTACAAAAAATAGAACAACGAATTTTATACTTGCTTCATACATCGAAAAAGATTTTGTGCGCAATGTGGACAAGTATAAAAAATGCCTGTGAATAAACCGCTTTCGTGATTCATTGCATATTGCTACGATTTGCCCGTAATTCATTATTTTTCGTGCTCATCAGCAGGAAGAGCACAAACCATTCTTATGGCAGCAAAGCGATTGACCAAGTCACAGATCATGGCAGAGCTCTCGGAACGTTGGGGAGTTTCCAAGAAGCAGGCTGGAGAAATGTATGATGGATTTGTTGAGTTGGTATACGGAGAAATCAAGCGCGCTGGTGAAGTTGCATTCCCAGGTCTTGGAAAGATGGTAAAGAAGGCACGCGCGGCACGCATGGGCCGAAACCCAGCAACTGGAGAAACAATCAAGATTCCAGCACGAACTGTTCTGAAGTTTGGTGTGAGCAAGGCAGCGAAAGAAGCGTTGCTGTAAGAGAATAAAAAAGCTCCCGCGATTATCGCAGGAGCTTTTTTATTACTTTACTTTAAGGTTTTCCGCATTTGGTCTATTTTCGACTCGCTGCGTCGCGAATTAGCTCAACGTACCATGAAGTACGTCTCGCCAAATTCGCTCCTAGCTCATCGAAACTAGCCTCAAATGCGAAAACCTCTTGTCTTGTCTTGTCGCTTATGGCTGCAATGATTCTGAAGCAGACATTCCTTCTGTTTTGATAATGACAGAAGTGATGGTTGGAAATTGCTTTAATGTTGACTCAATCTGCGCACGGATTGATGTGACACGACAAGATCCTCCAGATTCGATTACATTTGAAAACTCAACTGTTGCAACACCATCATTAATCGAAATACTCTTCAGCGTCGTAAATTGCGGAATACTCGTTCCAAATCCGTTCGAGACATCAGTGGTATTTGGTCCAGAAAGCAACTGTGAAATCGCAGCATGCGCCGTAGCAACCGACTTCGGAACACGATGCTCCGATGCCACAACAAGAGAACAATCAGCACCAGAATCCGCGGTTGTCCAATATGTTTTTACTGTCATTGTTTCTATTGAAGAGAAAACAACGGGCACACTCGCAAGATCTATTACGCTTCCATCTTTTGCGCTGTAATCGAATACTTCAACAGTCCCAGAAGTGCCGCTCGGCTCGTCAAAAGATGTAGTAACTGCAAAATCGCCAAACAGCCCAATATCTTCAGCGCTTGCCATGGCATACCCTTCTACGAGCACGGTGCCGTCTGCATCAAGAACACGATAGTTGAACGTATTTTCAAAAACTCGAGCATTACCACGAATAGTTAAAGGTGTTCCGATGATCTCATTCAACATCGGGCTAGTAACAACAATATTCCCAGAATCTGAAGTCACCGATGTTATTTGAGTGTCTACTTCATCTCCATCGTTTACATTGTCGACTACTCCAGAACCATCATCATCTGGAACAACCCAATCTGACGGGATACTCGCTGAACGCATCTGCATAAAAACAATGGTAGCGATCACAACTCCCAAAACTGCAATAACCCCAAACATCGCAATTGAAAGGTGTTTCATATGCATTGAGAGTGCGCTACTTCTCTGCTTCTGTCGACCATTCTTCAAGGGTTACAGAAACAACACCTTCTTTCCCATCATGAATGATCGTCAGCATCACCGTATCTCCGACTGCGCTCTTTCGAAGCACCACATCAAGCGGATGCTCTTCATCAAGAACAATGTTATCAATCTTGGTTACGATGTCATTCTCTTCGATCCCAGCCTTGTCTGCCGGAGAACCTGGAACGACTGCAAGATCGGCTACATTGGCTCCACGACGAATAAGCGCTCCGTCAGTTACAGAAAGATTGTTCGCGTTTGCCATCGATTCAGACAACATAACGAATCGAACGCCAAGATATGCGCGAACAACATGGCCGGTTGTACGAATCGAATCTACAGCAGACTTCACTGCGTTACTCGGCAATGAAAATGAAACGTTCTCTCCTCCAGAACTTGTTGCGACATTTACACCAATAACGTTTCCTGCAAGGTCTAGCAAAGGGCCGCCAGAATTTCCAGGGTTGATCGCTGCGTCAGTTTGCAAAACATCAGACAAAACTTCTGATGATCCTCCCCCACTTGCAACAATAGATCGAGATAGTCCAGAAATCACACCCACAGAAACTGTATTTCTGAACTCCCCAAGCGCGTTACCAATCGCAACAACGCTCTGACCGACTTTTACTGCGTCTGAATCTCCAAACTCTAAATACGAAAGATTTGATGCATCGATTTTTAAAACTGCAATATCAAGCGCACTGTCTGCAGAAACAACTGTCGCAGAATATTCAGACTCGTCGTTAAGATAGACCGTGTACTCCGCATCTTTTTCAGAAACAACGTGCGCATTCGTAACAATATATCCATCGTCCGACACAAGAAAGCCACTTCCTCCACCAATCTCCTTCTTTTCCGTACCGTTCTGTCTATACTGCGGCATGCTAAATCCAAAGAATCCAAAAGGATTGTTCGACCCATCTCCAATGATCTGCTCAAGCTTTGGAACATCCTTTGTGATGACAATAGAAACAACTGCTGGACTCGCTGAATCAACAACGTTCACAACGTCAGAATGATTTCCAGCTGAATCAGTAAGATTCTTTTCAGAAACGAAATAATCAACGATTGCCCGAAACCGATTTTCAATCTCATTATGCAGAGGAGAAAATAAAACTACCGCAAAACTCATCCCAGCAAAAACAAAAAGGCAAACAAAGGCGCCAAGAGCTCCTGCAATGAATGCAGGAAGATGTGACTTGAATGACACTATATCCATACAAAAAGAAAGGTTAATTTTCTTACTTTTTATCATACACATTACCGCCATCATTCGTCACAAAAAAGAAAAAGTCCGCTATACTTCGCAATATATGAACACCGTTGGAATATTAGGATACGGGGAAATTGGTAAAGCAATCCATACAGTTTTGTTGCAAAATTCCACGCTCACCATACATTGCTGGGACAAGAATATCGACATCCTGCCAAATCAAAAACCGCTAAAAGAAATTATTCCAACTTGCGACGTCCTGTTTGTTTGCATCCCAACATGGCTACTCAGATCAGCACTTCGAGAAATAGAACGGCTGCTGAATCCAGAAACAATTCTTGTTAGCCTTTCAAAAGGATTTGAAAAAGAGACGTGCACACGCATCGATGCGCTCTTCCAAAATGTTGCAAAGATCAATAATCCTCTCGTTTTCTTAGGCGGACCAATGATTGCAGAAGAAATCATTGCTGGCACTCGAACCATAGCCGTCGCTGCAAGCAACAACGAATCTGCACGAAATACTGTAGGAGCGCTGTTTTCTGGAACAACAGTTTCTGTAGAAACTAGCGATGATTTTGAAGGAGTTATTACGGCAGCATCATTAAAAAATATTTACGCGCTTGGTCTTGGCATCTCCGATGCATTTAACCTTGGAGCAAATGCTCACGGCATTCTTATTACACAAGCATTGCGTGAAATGATGCACGTCGTTGTTTCACACGGAGGCCGTGCAGAATCCGCGCTTGGTGTTGCGGGGCTTGCCGATCTTATTGCAACCGCGCAAAGTCCAAACTCTACAAACTACACTACCGGAATTCGATTTGCGCGAGGACTCGCCCCGCTTAGAGGAAGTGAGGCTTTGAACACATTGCCATGCATTACGAAAACCATGGGTTCTGTTATTGCAGATCTTCCATTTTTATCCGCAATCGAGGCTATTGTTCTTCACAAAGCAGATCCGGAAAAAACCATAAAAACATTAATCAGTCACGCGTAATTTTCTCACGTGATTTTCGCGTCAAGAAGAACATGAACGTCACTATCTGCTTCTAACGCCATGTCTAAAGACCAATGCGCAACGTCGGGATCTTCTGGTGGCAATGACAAGCCAAAATCCTCAGCAACATTCGCACAGGCTTCCCAAAGTTCTTCTATATCTTCATCTGGTGGACGCCTATCAAGAGCGGCAACATGGTCATCAACCGTCATTGCCATAAGAATAGATCGCATAAGCTCGATGTATTGCCTTGTGGTCAATGAAAGCATTGGCATAGACCCTTAGTGTACACAAGCACTTGCGCCAACACGAGACTTCCACAACAATACAAATACTTAATCATTTCTATGCCATATTTTCTTCTGTTTGGGGCATTCGTGTTGTTTCTTGTTACCCTTCGACAGGTCAACCAATTTGAGCGCGGCGTAAAGTTCACCATGGGTCGATACACCCACATGGTCGAACCAGGATGGCGTATTGTTATTCCGATTTTTCAATCAATGACAAAGATCGACCTTCGTACCAAGGCAATAGACGTTCCAGCGCAAGACGCCATCACCAAAGATAACGTCTCAGCAAAAATCAACGCTGTCATCTATTACAAGATTAGCGATCCAGCAAAAGCAGTGTTGGAAGTTGAGCATGTGCACTGGGCTGTTGTGCAGCTTGCACAAACCACCATGCGTAACGTTGTTGGCGAAGTCACGCTTGACGAACTTCTCTCAAGCAGGCAGCAGATTTCGCAACGCATTGAAGAGCTTGTTGAAAAAGCGACGGCCGGTTGGGGCGTTGCAGTCTCGGCAGTAGAGCTGAAAGATATTAATCTTCCAGACAGCATGGTTCGCACCATTGCGAAGCAAGCTGAAGCAGAACGTGAACGCCGAGCAGTCATCATTAACTCCGAAGGTGAAGTCAGCGCCGCAGAAAATCTTGCCCGCGCTGCACAAATCCTTTCCGCATCAAACGGAGCCCTTCACTTGCGCACACTCAACTCCATCAACGACATTTCATCAGATCAATCAAACACCGTTGTCTTCACCCTTCCTCTGGAAGTCTTAAGCGCAATGAGCGGGTACAAGAAAAACTAGTTCGATCAAATAAATGACAAACCGAGCTTCATAGCTCGGTTTGTCATTTGAATTGAACTACAAATTCGAATTCCTATTTCAAAAATACTTAAACGAAAATCGCGCCCCGTCATTAAACAGAGCGCGACCGTAAAGCCCGAAGTTCCAAGTACCAAGCTACTCTATCGGGAAGGAAAGGAAGAGGAAGTCCTGTTCCCGCGTATTCACTACCTCAAGTTTCGCATAACGAAGACCTTGGTCCTTGCCCAGTATAACCACCTGTTTGGTTCCAGCCCCATCCTCCAAGTACTGACCGAGGGCTACAATCCAGCGATTCGACAGATCCCGAAGATGCGTCACATAGTAGAGAAGGGCTTCAGCGACAGTCGCCGCACGACGACTACGCGTAGCGAAGTCATCGCAAACGAAATCGAAGGAGACCCAATTCCCGTAGCATTTAAGCTCGGCACCTTCAAGAAATGGCTCACAAACGCTCGGAAAGTTCACGTCCGTGACGTCCTTGTTGATAATATCGAATCCGGAAGGATTAGATTCAGACCTTTTCGTCAGCAGTCGCGCGATGATGTGCATGGACTGAGGCTTCTCCAAAAGAAGCCTCTCCAGCTGCTCTCGCTTGGCGCGAGCAAAGTCGGTCTGCCCTAAGTAGAGGGCATCGATAAGAGCATGGACTAGAGAAAGATCCATGAGAAACTCCGAATTTCCTTTTCGAATGTTGGATGGAGTGAAGTCACGAAGCTCTTCATAGCAGAAAAATGAAGAAAAATCAAGCTAAGCCTTGCTTCTCTATAATTTCCGCTAAAACTTTCGCCGGAGGTTCCCATGTTTTCTCCTTTCTTTCTCGTCCTTTTCTCCTTCACCCAACCCACAGAAGCAGCAACACCGGCACAGGTAAGGCAGCTCGTTGCCACGGTTGAGCAAGTCGGTATCGAGATGATCAACACCATCATCGGCAACCCAAACCTGACGGTCCTGCTCAAAACCTCGATCTTCACAGTCGGGGCACCAGCCTGCGGCACGAAGACCTTCATCACAGTAAGCAGCCTCGAGCATCTAAGCCTCGAAGCCGGCCGAGGAATTCCTATTTGGAGCCTGCACATCATGACCGAGGTCTACCCCGGCGAAACCATTAGCATAATGGACTTCAACGCCGATGGCGTCGTGGACAGTGTCGCTCCGGATCAGAAGCCTCTGCCGGCAGATACGCAGGCCACCTTCGACAAGATTGTCACCTGCGTGCTAACACCGTAGTAGTCCTCAACAAGAACTTTTTCGCACTCATCAATCAAAACGCACGACCCGGGCTCAAGGCCCGGGTCTTCTTGTTTATTCACCGACAACACCCATCACCACATCAATCGTTCCTGCTGGAATTTTCGATCGAACGCTTTCAATATTCTTTTTCGCGATGGCTTCTCGGATCACTTCCCCGTCGATTCCGGGCACTGGAACAATTTTCTTTGTTGCAATGCCGCGCTCCTCAAACATTGCACGAATCTCTTCATTTCCGCTCCACACTAATGGATCGCGGGGATGTCCTGCTGCATCCAAAACTGAGTCGACCCACTCTCTATGCGTCGGCCTATCTACAGCATCAACAATAGTCGCGTCTGTAATGTTCGCAGAAAGCAATGCGGCACCGATCATTTCATGACGCTGTGCGAGTGTGAACGGATGTTCTATGCAACGTTCTGTTTTGTCGTCACAAATCACAATCGTTGCATTACCGTGTACCTTCATCATTCCTTGGACTACAAGAAGATGACCTTCATGAAATGGTTGAAAACGACCTGGGAAGATACACGTTGGCATATGGGAAAAGAGAATAAATCTTTCTAAAATCTCATCTGTCATTGCGAGGAGAATGTAATCATTCGACGAAGCAATCTAGGCATGTTCGCGCCAAGATTGCTTCGTCCGACTGAAACTTCGGCCTCGCAATGACGGAAGTGAAGATGAAATAAAATTACAGAACAATATATGAAGAAATAATTACCGAGAAATCATACCAAGCGGAACGTCAATCTTCGAGAGCGTGCAAACGCCAAGCCCTTGCTGCGCTAACATTCGCAAATATCCCACGTCTTCTGGAATGACTCCATTCATGTGAATACACACCGCATCAGCAGCAACCGCATCAAAACTCGCAAGTGCGATACCAGAGGTTGCTGCGCCGTCGATGATTGAAAGCGTTATCGGCCTCTGCGCATACAAGTCAGCTAAAATCACGTCACGAAGATCGCCCTCAAGCCACGGATCGTGCGCATGGAGAAAATGAGAAGGTGATCGTTCTAGCACGAGCCAAGTTTTAAAGAGATATTGCTCAATGGAAAGCTCAGTGCGCCGCCGCAAATCAGGAATCATGGATGCGAGAACAATCACGACATCGGCATCAACAACAGGCTTTGGACGACGAATCGGCATGCGCACCCCATCTCCTCGTGGAATTGAAGCTTCAATAGTCTCAGCCTGGGCTCGAGGATCTAAAAGAAACAACGGGGTTCGACAATGAAAACGAATGGCATCGATAAGTTCTTGAGTTGCCAAGGTAGATCCAGAAGAAACAATGGCGATATTTTTGGCATTCTTCACCAAATCAACAAAATCAAGCCCAAGAGCCTCTAAACTAGCCGAAACAGTTTTTTCAACAATCACGCGGGACATACCTCATTATCCTACCGTACTTCACAAACGAAAAAAAGGAGATTTTCTCTCCTTTTTCATTGACAAAACCCGAATTTCCAGCTATGATGCTTGGTCACAATAACAAAAAACATGCTTATTTTGCTTGCCCTACATATCTTCAAAGAAGGCATTGAGAGCAAGCGGAATGCGGATGAATAATCCCATAAAGCTAGCGTTGCACTTTCAACACACCACGCAACGCCCGGGGCACCGGTCAAATACCTCAAGGAGGTACCATGCAATCTTCCCCATGTCCCGTAATCCTCGGTCTAGAGAACCTCAAAGCTCTCGTGGCCGCCAAGACAGACACCTGCATCGGACCAGAGTATCTGACCGATGCCTTGATCCACATCAACAAGCCTGACAACGGCAATCGCATCAGTTTCGTCGAGGGAATCGAGACGATCGAAGCAACCGAGGAGCTCCTCGTTTCCCTCGAATGGGAAGAGGCAAGCAAAAGCCGACTTCCAGACGGATTGGGAGACGACCCGAGTTTGCGATATTTTCTGGGAATCCTGCCCGTCGAGCTTGTCGGTCGAACCGACATAGTGAAATTCGACAGCCTGACCGAAGAGCAGCGCGAAAAAGGGATAGGGCTGAGCGAGGGATACAAATTCGGCCCCCAGATGTTTGTTTCCTGGGACGGACCGCTCCCAGAAACACGGGAGGTCTGGGCCATCATCGGAGAACGGGATGGCACCATGGTCTTCTATACATGGCATCTCGGACCGCTCGTTCCAAGATACAACAGAGAAGTTGCGAGTTGGGTGATGGGCATGATTCACGAAGAGGATCTCGATACGCAAGTCAAAAGGGCTATTAATGCCCTCGGAGTTAAGCTCAACCGGAGCTGATCCAGATCCGCAAACTCACCCCGCGACTCCATACCTCCCCGCGCGCACAGGGTTCGCGGGATCAAGAGACGTTCACCCTGACGAGTCCTGGCATTGCAACGCGCGATGCCAGGATTTTCGATTTCTCAAGATATTCATCGTTTTGCTCAAGAACGTGATTTGGCACTCGGCTGTGAAACAAAAACCTTAGACATAGATGAAAAAAGTATTTCACATCCCCCTCTAAACGCACAACGAGCCAGGAGACAAAGTCTTCCTGGCCCGCAAGTCGTGACGTTTTTAGCTAGCGCCCTTTGCGCTTTGCCTTTTCTGCCCTCTCTGCCTCCGTCTTCATCACCGCCTCGACCCGGCCAACATAGTCGGCGACTAGATCGAAAAGCAAATTTCTTCGGTGATAAGCGATAGCACTGGTCAACTGTTCCACAGTCTCCCAACGCGATCCCCTACTCGATTCGTAAACTCGGAGCACGGCAGCAGGATCGAGCCTCTGAATACGCCATTGAAGGCGTTTTTCGATGGAAGCGTCCGAATCAGGCTCTTCCATTGTAGGACGTGGAATCGATCCACCAGATGCAACCAATCCCCTTGCCAAACGCGGCTGAATTCCGAGCTGCCGATTCACCTCTTCTTTTGGGAGAGGCTTGATCGAAGGAATCGGCCGCGCCGCACGGAGAAGAAGTTCCTCGAGGGGAACGCCGCCGCTTCTGATTCTCTTTCGCTTCGATACCACGGAAGGCTTGGTGTTCGTCTCGCTCCACCTGGGAAGCTCACGATCGATGTGCTGCAGTCCACAGGGGATCACAGTCTGTCTGCCATGCCGTGAACGAGCTCTTTCGTTTTGACGATCTTGTTTTTCTCGTTCAGCTTCTTCCCGATTTTCTTCAGTCCAACAAGCAATCACGCAAGGGTGAAATTCATCTGCCATCTTCTGAAGCTGAGCTTCGCAAACCTTGAGCAGATTAAGGAGCCGCCGAAGCTGCTCGACCCTTTCGTCCCTTTCCCGCCGCGCAAGTTCCAGGTCAATGACCTGATTCACGACGATGGGAGGAACAGCTTCGGGAGCAGCTTCGGGAACGACCTTGGCAACGATCGACTTCGACTGGATCGATCTCGGAGTCCTGCAAACAGGAACCGGAACCTCAGCCCTGCCGACCTCGACCCACTCGCCACCACGCCAGACCGTGATAATGCGACGGGGCGGATTCGAAGGCTCAATCGCAGTCCTTTTCAGGCCACGAGTACCGATAAGACGATCGCACTTTTCAGCTTCATTCTCTTGAATCTGATTCGCACGATAAGCGGGAGAAGCGCGCATGAAACACCCCGATGTAAATATGTTGTTTTGTCGTTCAAAACAGGCGCGAAAACGCAGGTTTCAAACAGAAGACTATAGCAAAAAAACAGGCTTTTGTCAAAGAAAAGCCTGTTTTTGAATAAAAGCCCCCTAGTCCAAACAGATCACCGCATCGCAATTCTTTATAAGCTCATCACGGTTATCTGCAATCAAGATCGTATTATTCTTGTCGATAATCTTTTGAAAAACTCGAACTAATACGGGTAAATCGCTCAGGTGCAAGCCTCGAGATGGAGTGTCCAGAATATAAATACAACGATCACCCAGCTTTTTTGAAAGAATCCTTGCAAGCTTTACGCGTTGTGCCTCTCCCCCGCTTAACGTTCCAGAACGCTGCCCAATCGGCAAATAACCCAAACCGACTTCTTGAAGAAAGCCCAGCTTACGATGAACAACAGGAACGTCGGCAAACAACAAGGCCGCGTCGTCAATCGTCATCAAAAGCAAATCTTGAATGGAAACTCCTTTGTACTGAATGTTCTCTAAAACATCTGCCCTTGCCTTTCCCTCCTTCGTGTTCAAACTAAAATGCGACTTTTTCAACTTTGCCTTTTTACTTGCTGGCAATGCCGCATATAGCCCGCGAATCGCATCCCAAACGCCGATGTATGTTGACGGCGTACTCGTCGACACTTCACTCAACGGTTTCTGGTCAACAAGAAATGAGCGACGAACATTGGACTTGCCAACAATGTCTTTGAAATCTGTCTTCAATTTCCAAGCATCTTTTCCCTTAAAAAGCGCGCCGTAAACAATGCCAAGAATTGTGGACTTTCCAGATCCTGATCGACCGGAAATACAAACTAGGCTACTCAATGGAAATGTTATGGAAAAATTCTTTAATGAATTCTTTGTAATTCCCTTAATGGTTAGCTCCTTCTTTTTCATCGACTTCGCCTTTTCATTCGGCGCCCTACAATAGTCGATTGTTTCTGCAAGCTGCGAAAACACGAAAAGCGCCGTTGGAGTTTTTGCTTTTTTGAATTGCTCAATCGATCCCGCAAAGATGACTTCGCCGCCTTTAGAACCTGACTCTGGACCAAACTCAATAACATGGTCTGAGTTCGCGATGATGTCCTTATTGTGTTCAACAACAATCACTGAAACTCCTCGACGGACCAAGTTTCGAAGTATCTGCAAAACTTCAATTCGTTCTGCGTGCGTCAAGCCAGCACAAGGCTCGTCAACAATAAGAAGCTCGTCGCGTTGAACAACTTTTACCGCCTGTTCCAAAAGCAATCGATGTGTTTCGCCAAGGCTTTTCTTTGGTAATGCAATGACTTTCTGTCCAACGACGTACGTCTTTGGCATTCCAGAAACATCTGCATCGACGTTCCTTCCCTCTGACGCCCGATACAGAACGTCATACACCAGCGAAGACTTTCCGCTTCCACTTTTTCCCACCACCGCCACCAACTTTTGCAACGGAATCTTTACTGAAACATTCTTCAGATTATTCACCTTTGCACGCTCTACAACAATCGATCTTGGCATATAGGAACATGTTACCTTCTTTTTTCGCCGTCTACGATCGTCATGCTATTTATATGAAATCAGTGGATTCATTTAAATGGGAAAACATTGACTTTTCAAAAATTTTCAGCTAAAACAACGGCACTTGTTTCTGTGGGATATGCCATGGACCAAGCGAAAAACCTGTTTGGAGGTCCTTCAAAAATGAAACGCATTCTTTTCGTCTTGTTGGCGCTCGGCGCCAGCCAGACTCCTGTATTCGCCACGCCTGCTCAGGCAAGCGAGGCAGATCTCGTTCTACCCGACCTTGCCACCGTGACATTTCTCGGCGGCATCACCGGGCACACGCTCCTACTGATCGGCATGAGCATCTGTCTTCTGGGCATGCTCTTCGGCTTCGTGTTCTACGTTCGCCTCAAGAACATGCCAGTACACGAGTCCATGGCCGACGTCTCGCACCTCATCTACGAAACGTGCAAGACCTACCTCATCACCCAGGGCAAGTTCCTGGCCATCCTGTGGGCCTTCATCGCGGTCATCATGGTGGTGTACTTCAAGTTCCTGATGGATTTCTCGGTGTTCCGCGTCACCATCATCATACTGTTCTCCATCGTCGGCATCCTGGGCAGCTACGGCGTGGCGTGGTTCGGCATCCGCATCAACACGTTCGCGAACTCCCGGTCTGCGTTCGCAAGTCTGGCAGGGAAACCGTTCCCGGTCTACGCCATTCCGACCTCGTCGGGCATGTCCATTGGCATGCTGCTCATCTCGGTCGAGCTGATCATCATGCTCGCCATCCTGCTCTTCGTCCCGGGTGAGTACGCGGGCCAGTGCTTCATCGGGTTCGCCATCGGCGAGTCCCTTGGCGCTGCCGCTCTCCGCATTGCCGGTGGCATCTTCACCAAAATCGCCGACATCGGCTCCGACCTCATGAAGATCGTCTTCAAGATCAAGGAGGACGACGTTCGTAATCCAGGCGTCATCGCAGACTGCACGGGTGACAATGCTGGTGACTCCGTTGGCCCCACAGCCGACGGCTTCGAGACCTACGGCGTCACTGGCGTCGCGCTCATCACCTTCATTCTGCTCGCCGTCCACGACCCCACGGTACAAATCCAACTCCTGGTATGGATCTTCGTCATGCGGGTCATGATGATCGTCACCTCGGCGGCGTCCTACTTCATCAACGACGCCTGGGCCAAAGCCAAGTACAGCCAGGCTGACAAGATGGACTTCGAAGTCCCCCTCACCACCCTGGTGTGGCTCACCTCGATCCTGTCCGTCATTGTCACCTTCGTCACCTCCTACCTGCTCATCCCCGACATCGGCGGTAGCACTATGATGTGGTGGGTACTTAGTATCATCATCACTTGTGGCACAATCGCCGGCGCGCTCATCCCTGAACTCGTGAAGGTGTTCACTTCCACGTCTTCAGCGCACGTCCGCGAGATTATCACCGCCTCCCGTGAAGGCGGCCCAAGCCTGAACATTCTGTCCGGCTTCGTGGCAGGCAACTTCTCAGCCTACTGGATGGGGCTCACCATCGTCCTACTCATGGGCATCGCACACTACGTCAGTGGATACGGCCTCCAGGAATTCATGATGGCCCCCTCCGTGTTCGCCTTCGGCCTAGTAGCCTTCGGCTTCCTCGGCATGGGTCCGGTCACGATCGCCGTCGATTCCTACGGCCCAGTCAGCGACAATGCACAGTCAGTCTACGAACTCTCAACCATCGAGAGCCTCCACAACATCGCCCACGAAATCAATCGGGTCTTCGGATTCATGCCCGACTTCACCAAAGCAAAGAACTACCTCGAGGAGGCCGACGGTGCTGGAAACACCTTCAAGGCCACTGCCAAACCTGTACTCATCGGAACGGCCGTCGTCGGCGCAACCACGCTGGTGTTCTCCACCATCATGATCCTCACCAAGGGTCTCTCCGAAAACATCGAGAAACTCTCGGTGCTCAACCCGCTGTTCCTGCTCGGTCTCATCACCGGCGGCGCAGTCATCTACTGGTTCACCGGCGCGGCCACCCAGGCCGTGAGCACCGGCGCCTACCAGGCGGTGGAGTTCATCAAGAAGAACATCAAGCTCGAAGGCGGCGGCGAACGTGCCTCCGTGGCCGACTCCAAGAAGGTCGTCGAGATCTGCACCCAGTACGCCCAGAAGGGGATGTTTAACATCTTCCTCACGGTGTTCTTCAGCACTCTCGCCTTCGCCTGCTTCGACTCGTTCTTCTTCATTGGCTACCTCATCTCCATCGCGCTCTTCGGGCTCTTCCAGGCCATCTTCATGGCAGACGCTGGCGGGGCATGGGACAACGCAAAGAAGATCGTGGAAACCGAGCTGAAAGCCAAAGGCTCACCGCTGCACGAGGCGACCGTCGTTGGCGACACAGTAGGTGATCCGTTCAAGGACACCTCCTCAGTCGCCATGAACCCCGTCATCAAGTTCACCACCCTCTTCGGTCTCCTGGCCGTCGAGCTCGCTGAAGGTCTCCCGAACACCATCCGGACCTACCTTGCTGTGGTGTTCTTCCTTGCTTCGGTGATCTTCGTATGGCGGAGCTTCTACCGGATGCGGATCGAATCCGTTAGGGACTAACTTCGGAAATCCCATCCTCACCACTCACCCGGCCTCTCCACGAGGGGCCGGGGTTTTGTTTTCCTGTGATACCCTTTCAAAAAGAAATATAATTTATGTCTATGAGCAATCTTCAACTTGAAAATCTGAAAGAAGAAGACATTCAAAGTCTTCACGACCAACTTGAACAGACCACGGAACTACTCAAGGCATTCTTAGCCGCATACGGCATCGATTCTCAATCTTAATCATATGAAAGAACCAGCCGAAATTGTTCAAATACCACAAAAAGAAACTGAAGTGAGCGAATCAAAAAAACCTACTACGGAAATCGCACTTCCCGAACTACGACAACGGCTACTCCGCATGAACACATCAGAAAGAATCGAGCTTGGGCTCAATCCATCAGAACATGAATCCGCAAGAGAAAAACTAGACAGAATTGCAGCGCTCACAGAAAAGCTTTCACATCTCACCGCAAGAGTCAGTATTGAAACTTATCGTAGAAACCAAGATGAATTCGCAGAACTTCTTCTGCAAGTACAAGAAATCATGAGCAGTCTCGAAATCGAACTCATCACTTTCGAAGCAGCTGTTGAAACGCAATATCCGAAAACAACACTCATGCAAAAATTCGTCGTTGCACTCGTTGCTGTCGTTCGCGGAGTTCGAGAGAGCACGCTCATGGATACGCTTGGAAATAATGAAAGGATGAGAGCGACGCTTCTTGATGCGGGAGCTAAACTCAAAGAAGTTGTCCATAGTCAGGAAAGAGCGCTGCGAGAAACATCAACAACTATGGCAGTTGATAAGCTCAAAATCACACAAAAAAGATATAAAAAGTTACTCTTAGAAAATGAGCGTTATAAGAATCTGATGGAAGAGAATAGAATAGCGAGCTCAGATCTTTACATCTGCGAAGGATTCGAGGGACCTTCGGCAGTTGATGAATTAAATCCTAGAGGTACTATCATATTTCAATATTTCCAAAAATACGAAGTATCAATAGAAGATACAGCGATGAGGAAAAGTGCATTCGAAAAAGTAAAAGAAGATCTACTTTTCGCTATTAGAGCAAAAATCCATATTTTAACATCAGAAATATCTGATATCGAGAAAAAAACTTTGAAGATAGCAGAAGAAGAAACACAATCGTGACGCATAAAAATATCAGCCAAATCGGCTGGTATTTTTATGGTTCTGCGGCCCGGTATCGCGCAATGTCAATGGACTATTATTGGCGGACGCTTTACCGTGAGGGCATTATGAAAACAAAACAATGGGTCGTTGGATTCCTATTCAGAGATGAACGGGATGTGGTGTTATTAATGAAGACGCATCCGGAATGGCAGGCGGGAAAGCTGAACGGGATCGGAGGAAAAGTAGAGGAATCGGAATCAACGTTCGACGCCATGCGTCGCGAATTCTTGGAGGAAACAGGAGCGGAAGTTGAGAACTGGCGGGAATTTGCAATCCTGAACGTCCCAGCGGCCGGCGCCATCCATTTTTTCGTCGCGCACGGCTCGCATGAAGTGCGTTCCATGACCGAGGAAGTCGTGCAATGGTATCCCATCGCCAACCTAAAACACCTCCCCGTTATCGGTAATCTCCATTGGCTCATTCCACTCGCTCTTGACCCCAAAAGCCAGCTCGCAACAACAGAATATCGACGATAGATGTCTTCAGGCCTCTTCTCGTTCGAATCAAAATCTCGTGGAACAATGAAAGATTCCCCGGATCGATATTCGCGGCATAACCAATGTAATAATTTCGGTCACCACAGAGAAACACATATGTACAAATTCCAGCAAAGGGCCTGTCACGAAGCGCGCATCATCAAACTCGTTTGATTTCTTTTTCATCGGGACGTGGATGGCGGCTCGCGCTTTTTGCAAGTGAACGTAAATGTCACTTGCAGCGTTCGCCGCGATCCACGTCCCCAAACCTTTGTTATAAAATCATCAAAGGTTTGACCGACTGTTGTCGGTGGAACCAAGAAAAAACAACCGGTTGGCGGTTGTTTTTTCTTGGTTCCGGGACGTGGATTCGAACCACGATACTGGGCTTCAAAGGCCCATGTCCTGCCTTTAGACGATCCCGGAAGGGTCAGTGGGAACGCGAGCAGTATGCCCGACCAAGACGGATTTCGCAAACGAAGAGACGCCAAGCTAGACACGGAGATATCTGCGCATTGCTACGGCGGTAGTGCAAAGTCCAATGAATGAAAGGCCTATAAATTCGCCACCAAAAATAAGAAGAGCATTTTTTGTAAAGTAGCCAATAAGGTCAACATCTACACCCTCAAAGAAAAACGAAATATATGGGTTGGCAGCAGACAAAGCTAGGAACACGGTGCCAGCCATGATTCCAGTAGCAATGAATGCGTAAGAAACCGTTTCAAATAAAAATGGTCCGCGAACAAACCAGTCATTCGCTCCAACCAATTTCATGATGCCGATCTCTTCTCGATGAACGTAAATGGCTACACGAATCGTGTTGAAAACAATAAGCGTCGCAATAAAACCGAAGAATGCTGCAAGGAGCAAAAATCCGAATCGAACCTTTGCAGAAAAGTCGCTTAATGCCTGAAGTGCCACGGTATAGTCGTTGTAATCTTTTTCCTTAACGAACGGTGTGTATTCTGGCGTATTCAGCGCTTCGATAATGAATGGAAAATCGGCCGCACTGTATGAACGGATTTTAATCGCCTGTCCAAAAGGATTTCCGCCAACTTCATCTAAAGATGCAAGAATCACCGGATCTGATGCATACCGAGCTTTAAAAGATTCAAGCGCCTCTTCCGCGGTAACATACGAGACCTCTTTCACTTGTGATAAGCCAAGAAGATAACCCTGAACACTCTTTACCATGTCTTCTGAAGCATCTGATGTGAAATACACCGTTACCTGAACTTGCTCTTCAATACTTTTCACCGACGACTGAGCAAGCACATTCAAAACAATAACGGAGTTCACGGTAAGCAACGTTAAACAAAAAACGGAAATCGTTACAAATGACAACCAAAAATTTCGTAACATGCTTTGAAAAGCGAATCGAACAATTCGAAAAAAAGATCGCATATTACCTTATCAAATATTTTCCGTGCTCAGCATCAGAGGCGACTCTGCCGTCTCGTAATGTAATCACTCGTTTGTGCAGTGTGTTCACAATATCTCGATCATGAGTCACCAAAACAATCGTTGTTCCGAATTCATTGATTCGAGAAAACAAGCTGATAATCTCTCGCGCAGTCACTGCATCTAGATTTCCCGTTGGTTCATCTGCAATGATGATCTTTGGACGATGAACAAGGGCGCGAGCAATAGAAACGCGTTGTTGCTCACCACCAGAAAGCTGTTTCGGGTATCGTTCACCTTTTTCTCCAAGACCAACAATCTTCAGAACATGCGGCACAACTTCTCGAATGCGTTTTCCAGACTCCCCCGCCACTTCTAATGCAAACGCAACATTCTCAAAAACAGTTTTCTTTGGAAGCAATTTGAAATCTTGAAAAACTACCCCAATCTGGCGACGGAGCACGGGAATTTCTGAATGTGAAATGTGCGAAATGTCCCAATCTCCAATAAGAATCTGCCCGCTCGTCGGACGCTCTTCCGCAAAAATAAGTTTTGCAGCAGTCGACTTTCCAGAACCACTTTGCCCGGTAATTGAAACGAATTCTCCTGGCTCAATACGAAAACTCACACCATGTAATGCCTTGGTGTGTGGTGGATATTCTTTTGTCACGTTTTTGAACGTGATCATGCAATGAGTATAGCATGCAAGAACATTGATTCTCACTCGCGAACAAGATCAAAATCGAATGTAATTTCACCATCGACTGCACGAATGTGTATGACGTTTTCTTGAAGCTCTACTGAAGAAAATATCTTCTCAAAGATCACCGCGTCTTGGCTCTCTTCACTTGCGCCATATATTCCACGACGGGTTATAGAAACAAAATACGTCTTGTCTTCTCCAGGAGGAACGACTTCTGGATCTTGATAGAGCGCATAAATCTTTTCCTCTTTCGCATCCGCGCCGCATCCGTCAAACAAAGTCACCGAACCAGATTCATAATCAGTACTCACCGAAAAACCGTGGCCATTCTCTTCGTCAAACTTTTCCGAATCAATGAGGTTCCAGTCACCACTGTCACGAAGATACACATCAAAGACTGCAACGTCCGCTTCTGAGTCTATCGAACTCGAAGAAACGCTAAACGGAATCGCGCGACCATCAAGCGCATCACTATTTACCGTAACTGGCGCAAGATTCTTCTGCCATCCTTTGTAAAACGCAAATCCATTGATTCCAATCTGATCCTCTCGCATCCTATTCGCCCAAAGTGTTACCGGGATACATGAAGCAGATGTTTCCAAGCTTGAAACGAAAATGACTCCAGGCTGCTCATCACTTGTTAACGAAACATGATCACAGTCTCCAGAACAAACGGCATTCTGCACACTGCGCGAATCTGCCAGAACAAAATCATCACTAGCAATGTTGGACTGATTGCGATCGAACAGAATCCATGCGGCAGTAATAACGAGAACTCCTACAATAAAAATCAAACAAGCACGCAAAAAAATCTTCTGAATCATATGGATGACTATAACAAAACGCCCCCGACGAATCGAGGGCGTTTTGGAGCCACTTCTGGGAATCGAACCCAGGACCTCTGCTTTACGAAAGCATTGCTCTACCAGCTGAGCTAAAGCGGCAAAAGGTATCCAAGTTTGGTCAGCTTCGTCGT
>Ga0172379_10004022_pt1 | contig 22410 bp, 31 predicted proteins | sample GrowelOW334metaG_FD_119756 | JGI IMG/M metagenome (GOLD analysis project Ga0172379, IMG submission 119756) | Groundwater microbial communities from an aquifer near a municipal landfill in Southern Ontario, Canada - Groundwater well OW334 metaG | ecosystem: Environmental > Aquatic > Deep... | reverse complement strand
CTGTGGTAATTGTAGGTATATGATTAATGAAGATTCAAACGGAAACGGTTGGTGTAAAAAATTAAAAAAGAAAACAGCCTGTTTTTTATTCAGTAGAACAATTATTAAAACATTATGGCAACCATAGACTTTAATAAATACAAATGGCAAGGATTAATTTTATTAATTATTTGTTTTTGCTTACCAGTAATATTGTGGTTATTTTTATATAATAATGAAATATAATTTATGAAAATTATTTTCAATAGAGTATGGGAAATGCCTAACAGCAACACATTTGATATTAAATGTATCGGTAAATTAATACACCAATATTTAAAACCAGAACATGAAAGTATTGATCCGTTTGCAAATAAAAGTAAATTGGCAAAAATTACAAATGACTTAAATCCAAATATGAATACTCACTATCATTTGGATGCAGTTGAATTTTTGCAAAAGTTTTATGACAACTCTATTGATTTTGTTTTTTACGATCCGCCGTATTCACTCAGGCAAGTTTCCGAGTGTTATAAAAATGTTGGTATTCCCGTAACAATGGAAACAACGCAAAGCAGTTGGAGGACAAAGCATATTAATGAAATTAGTAGAATAGTAAAGCCCGGAGGATTTGCGATGTGTTTTGGTTGGAATAGTTCTGGAATTGGAATAAAAAGAGGATTTGAATTAATTGAAATTTTACTTGTTGCTCATGGCGGAAGTCATAATGACACAATAGTAACAGTTGAGAAAAAAATAAATAAACTATTTTAAATTTTTAACTATCTTTGTCAAAACACAACAACATACAGAAACTCAAATGTTCTTACTGCTGTAAGACGATATACAGGTATATGTGGGATGTAGAACATAATAAGTCTGGTGAATATTTCTGCAACAGTGAATGTTTTGGATTATTTAAACGAAAGCCACCCGAAACGATTACACTCACTCAGGACAATGTAGATTCCTACCTATCAGTAACACGTGAGTTTAAAGACTTTGAAACAACGGCAATTTTTTTAAATAGGTCAAAAGAGTTTGTTCACGTATCATTTGAGAAAGTCCAGAAAGTATTACTTCACGCAATAACGACACGGTAATGGCTACATACATCATTTCATGGACGGTGTTTAACGTATTAGACGTGCAGGTGTCATCCGGCAAGACAAAAGTAAAGAACGCAGAAAATGAGCTGATAGCAAAAATAAAACTTGAAAGTTATTTAAAAAAGAAATATAATACTTTTAATTATGTTATTATGGATTCGTGCGAAAAGGATTTTGATATACCTGATTCATTTAAAGATATATTTGGAGAAAAAATATGAACTGCCCTGATCCAGAAAGTATAATACGTCAAAAAGATTCAGAGATATTTAATCTGAAGCGTGAAATTGCAGACCTAAAAGCACAGATAAAACTTATGCACCTTGAAAACGCAATAGGATATACCAAGTCGGTTACTGATGAGTTTAAAAGAATACTTTATGAAAAAGAAGATACAGAGTAAATACCCAAGAATACGATGTCCTATGGGGTGTGGAATGATTTATGGGCGCAACGGTAAAAATGGGTGTATTATTTATAATTGTCAGCATAAAACGTGTGGTTACTCAATAAGTATACCCAAAAAGAAACGTAATTATTCACCAAAAAAGAAGCCATGAGTAGACCTATGAGGGGGAAAAACCCAAACAACAAAAGACACACCAGGGAGATGAATGGTGTTCAGCAAACAATGAACGGAATATTTGCCTTAATATCAACTTACCTTGACAAACCTGTGTATTTTGATATGCCAAACAGAACGTTAGCAAGACTTATATTTTCAGAACATCCGGAATCTGTAAAAAGTATTGAAAACGCAAGAGCCGGAATACGCAAGTTAAAAGGACTATGTGGTAGAGAAAGCAGGGAGTCAAATTGTGGTAATAGAAAATATTTTGTTGAAAAAAACAATACTGATGCTAAATTCAAATGCCCCACCTCTTTTGATGTTGGAACAGAGCCGTTTTATCTTCCGTTACAGGTTGGTAAAAAGAATGCAAAGGTATTGGGTTTATTTGACATACACTTTCCTTTTCATAACGAAAAGGCATTATCATTAGCGATCAACGAAGGACTTAAGGAGGGGTGTAATGTAGTATTATTGCAGGAGGCATTTGATTTTTATTATCAGAGCAGATTTTTAAAAAGCACTGACAAGCCTCTGTTTAAAGAACAACGGGAGTTATTTATTGATTTTATTTTTGAGTTAGTGGATTACTTTCCGAAAGGCACAAGGTTTTATTATCATGGAGGAAACCATGAGAAACGATGGTCTGACTGGATGAAAACAAAGAACCCTGAACTATTGGGTGTTGAATATTTTGGCATATCTAATGTCTTTGAGCTTGCAAATGCCGGAATTACTTATATCAATGAGGGTACGCTTGTTAAATTAGGCAAATTAAATGTTATTCATGGACATGAATTTATGAGAGGGTGGGGTGATGGTGGTGTAAATCCTGCCAGATGGCTATTTCTTAAAACAAACGACACTGCAATATGCGGTCACTTCCATAGAACGTCAGAGCATACCGAAACAATGAGTATCAACAAAAAAATAAAGACATGTTGGAGTGCTGGTTGTCTTTGTTCGTTAAGTCCGGAATGGTTCCAATATAATAAATGGAATCATGGATTTTTTACAGCAGAAGCGGAGGGCAATGGAATGTTTGAAATGTTCAATAAACGTATTTATAACAATAAGGTCATGTAACTTATAAGTAACATTATGAAAAAAACAATACTTGAAATACACCTAACCCCAAAAACAAATAAAATTTCCTTTGGTATTTACGATCAGAATTTCATTGACCGGCACAAAGATGAGATACTTGCTGAAATGATTATAAAACTTAACGCTGATCTTGCGGAGATTGAAGCGATATTCTCCGCAAAATTATTTGATGATTCAAGTAAACCATAAAAAAGGCAGGGTGTTTCCCTGCCCGGTCACTGGTTGACCTTAAATTAATCGCCAATACTCATTCCGATTGGCACTATATAAAACAAAATTACAAAAATTTAAACAAAAACAAAATCATGGCAAACGACAGAACTTACATCAGGGGTATAATATCCTTTGAGAAAAATGCAAAAGCACCCGACTTCGTATTGGGAAATGGAGTAATAAACATTGATGATCTTACCGACTGGATAGCAACAGAGGGAAAAGAACATATCACAGACTACAAAGGAAAACGACAGATTAAAATACAATTCCTTATGTCAAAAGACAACAGGGTGTCAATAATTGTTGATACTTATAAAAAAGATGACGGCCAGTTTTAAAATAAATTTGCATATTTAATAAAATGTACTTTTGATTTTACAAATAAAACACATGAGAAAATTTAACTTTGTGGCATTTAAAGGACTGAGTTGTTTTAGATTTTTAATATCAAAAAGAAGGGGTGTATTTATTATTACCCCACTATTTTATTTCATGTATCAGTTCGGAGGATGGCACATTGGATTTGCTTTTTGGAAATATAAAATAGGATTTAGATATTATTAATTTGCTTTTTAATTAAAACCCATAACCAATGAAACTATTTAAAAGAAAATTATTTAAAAAGGCAGAAGTATTACTTACTGACTGCCAGTGTTTACTTGTTGAACATAAAAAATATCTAAGGGAACTTGAACAAAGAATTGAAGAACTTGAATGGAGGTTAAGTAATCCTGTAAAATTTAAAAAGGGAGATAAGTTCGATAAAGAAAGAATGGTAATTGATTTCGAGGTTTCCAGAATAAGAAAGTTCGTACAAATAGAACCAGGACGCGAACAAGGCAAAACATTTTTTTATTATAAGTATAAACTTGTGAATATTAAAACAGGTGAAATATCACATGATTTTACCACCGTCGGAAAAATTACAATACCATAAACTATGCAATACTATACATTCGTAACCGAGACAATGGATAAAAGTAAAGCAAAACAATTAAAGTCAGCTTTGTCTAAATACCAAAAGAAAGACACTAATCTTAGGTTTAAAAAGATTAAACTTAAAGATACTTACATAATTGCAGGAGGTTACAAAAACTCAATAGATAAGTTCTTTGAATTTCCTGTTATGAGTGACGGAATGGATATTGAAATAACTTGGATGGCAAATTAAATTTGCATATTTCAAAATAAAACATTACTTTTGTCATGTGCTTCATGGATCAAGTCCCTGTAATTCTCTGGAGGAGTTGAGCCGGGATTTTTAAAATATGGCAACAAAGAAAAAATACGACATAAAACGACCTTCTCGAAAATCTATTATTGAACGAGCCGAAAAAGTTATTAAGAACAAACACCTATTTCAGCCAGGAAACAAAGCTTGGGAATTAAGATCGAAACACGGAAGGGATAAGCTATTTAAAACACCTCAATTAATGTGGGAAGCTGCCTGTGAGTATTTTAGATGGTGTGAAGAAAATCCACTATATGAATCAAAAGGGTTTGCTTTTCAGGGCGTTGTTACAACTGAGGTATTTCCAAAGATGAGAGCAATGACGCTTTCTCAGCTTTGTTTTTATCTTAATTGTTCGGAATCTTATTTTCGATCTTTTAAGTCAACACTACAGGAAAAAGATAACGATTTTCTAACAGTCATACTTAATATTGAGCAAGTTATATACAATCAAAAGTTCCAGGGAGCTTCTGCTGATTTACTAAATGCGAACATAATCGCAAGGGATTTGGGATTAAAAGATAGTTCTGATATTACAAGCAAGGGAGAATCAATAAAGCAGATCACCCAGATCGAAATAATTAAAACCACACTAAAGTAATTCCTGAATGAAAATATCAGGTGGAATCAATTTAGAATTTTTACTTGAAAACTTTGATTACAAAAAGGCAGATACAGCCAGCCGGGTTGCCCCTTTAACTTTTGGTGAAGAAAACGTAAACGAATCCGATAAGCAGGGGTTTGTTCTTGAGGGCGGCTCTGGGTCAGCAAAATCATACGATATAATTCAATTTATACTTACTTACTGCCAACGTAATATTGATAAAGGCAAAGATATTCTTATATTCAGGCAGACCGCTGCCGATTGCAAAAAGACAGTTCTAAAGGATTTTATTAAAATTCTTCGGATGTATGACCTATATGATCCCGACAAACATTTCATGTCAAGTCCTATTCACTTTGATGTATTTGGAAACATTGTTTATTTTTCCGGTCTGGATGCCGTAGGCTCACACGGAGAACGTCATGATATTATCTGGGGTAATGAAGGTATGGAATTGGATTTTGAAGGATTCAAACAGCTTAATCAGCGTTGTAACGAGGCCTTTTTTCTTGACTATAATCCATATTTCACAGAACATTGGATTTTTAATTCAATCATTACCCGGCCCGATACAAAGTTTTTTCATTCAACTTGTTTACAAAATCCTTTTCTACCTTCCGGGCAGCGACAGGAGATATTAAGTTATGAGACAACACCGGAAAATATAAAGAACGGTACCGCTGATGACTTCATGTGGAAGGTCTATGGCCTCGGCGAACGTGGACAAATCACAGGACTGATATTCAAAGATGTGACATGGATTGATGAAATGCCTGAAGGTTTGGAATTACATACAGGAATGGATTTAGGGTTTGTCAATGATCCCACAGCCGTTACTCAATTCGGTTTGAAAGGAAATAATTTATATGCCAAACTTCTTTTATATGATCCCATTGATAATGCTCCAACTTTATCTGATGCTTTGAAAAATGCAGGATTAAAATATAATGAATCTATTTCCTCGGATTGTGCAGACAAATACAACGATTACGAAATGGTAAAAGAGTTAAAAAACTTGGGATGGAATGTTCATAAGGTTAGTAAAGCCAAAGGGATTGTCTGGGGTATTGGGTTATTGAAAAAACATAAAATTCATTTAGTAAGGAATGTTAATTTGAAACGTGAACAGGAGAATTATAAATGGCGTGAAATAAATGGCATATCTGTTAATGAGCCTGTTCATGCTTACTGTCACGCATTTGATTCAATCAGATATGCTTATATTTCTGCAATAGGACAAAGAAGTTTAATCAAATGGTAAAAATATGAAAACAAAAATTATTCATTATGAAAACGGCAAACCGATAGAAGTAAATCCTATTATATCTTTTGATAATAATGGTAATGTAGTTTATGTCTGTCCTGTATGTAAATGTGTGATGAAATAATAATTTGTTTTATGATAGACAAAGTAGACTAAGTTACAAAATATCAATTATTTACAAAATCACTAAAAAATATATTTGGCTATTGAAAAAAATTATTATTATCTTTACGGTTTAAAATCTCACCAATGGAAGAAACAAAAATATTTGAAATAATAAAAGCATCCGATCAAGTTCCTGCATGGGTGACGAAGGCACGTGATTATTCAAAAGACCTTAATGCATTGGTTAATGGCGTTGATTTTGCTGACTTACTTATCAGGATTGAACATAAAGAGGATGAAAAAAAGCAAACAGCCCGCCGGAAATATGCAAGATCAATCAAAGATATATTTGAAAGGCTATTAAGGCCTGTTGATAATGTTTATTCAGCAACCGGCGGCGTGAAGAAATATCCGGACAATGCAGAAAGGGCACTGAAAGTAATATCTACAATCAGAGACGGAAAAACACTGGAAAAGTGGCTGCAAAATAATTGGATGAATGGTGTTTATAATACCGATCCAAACGGAGTAATTATTTACGAATGGATTGAAGAAAAGTTTTATCCAACTTACAAATCAATAGGTTCTATTCGTAATTATGAAGCGGACGGACAGCGATTGATTTGGATTCTTTACGAGCCGGTAACTAACACATCCGGAATTCAGGAGTGGCGTTTTATTGACAGCGAAAAAGATTATCTGATAAAAAAAGAACAGGATGTTTATTCAATCATTGAAGAAAAAACTTTTAAAAATCCATTTGACCGGGTGCCAGGGATAGTAATTTCTGACATAATTAAAATTGGAACAAAGGAACGGTTAAGCCCTATTCATTCAATCATTGAATCAGCAAAGGAATTCCTGAGGGACTTGTCTCATAAAAGTATGTTTAAATTCCTGTTATGGGATCCATTATTTTGGCGTTATGCAATGCAATGTCAGAAATGCCATGGTACAGTCAAGACTGGAGATAGCATCTGTCCGGATTGTGTTGATGGATATTATGTGAAAAAAGACATTACTGATTGCGCAACCCTTCCATTTCCTACCGACAAAGATCAGCCATCAGTTCCAAAGATAGCCGGATTCGAGATACCGCCTCCTGAAATCATGGCTGAATTTACAAAAGAACTGGATTTGCTTTATAACATTATGTTTGAAACAATCTGGGGCGTTCAGGATGCTTCCAAAGTTCAAAAGACAGCAACGGAAGTTTATCAGGATTTACAGCCTGAGATCACTCGATTAAACGTATATGCTGACGTTGCTCAATGGGTAGAGTGCTTCTTTACTAATCTGGGGATAAAATTCATGCTTCCAAACGAAAAAGAGGAGGCCGTTATATTATATGGCAGAAATTTCATTCTGGAATCAGTCCAGTCTTTGCTCGACAAATACGAGGCAAGTAAGGCGAAGGGTGATAACTCAGCGATACTTGACCGGCAATTGAAAGAATGGATTTTGAGTAAATATAAAAACGATCCTATCACAATGAACGAGGAGTTACTCCGACTGAAAGTTGAACCATTTATTCATTATACGATTGAGCAGGTAAAGAATATTTACGGCCCTATTGAAGCAAAAGAAAAGATGTTATTCCCTGGCTGGTGGCTGAATGAAGCTGATAAGTCAAAAGATGCAAAGGTGTTGATTGAAGCCTTTGAAAAGTATTGTGATGAAGAACTTTCGGAGGATGAGCAGGCGGACGAAATGGAGCCTGAACTTGACGAGAATGGCAATCCTAAGATGGATGAATTTGGTAAGCCAATAATGAAACCCAAAGTGAAAATTTAATTATAAACCCTAAAATTTAATTTATGGCAACAAAAGCGTATCGTCTCTTTCAGTTGATGAAAGAAGGTCAAGTGTTCGATCTGAACCAGCGTAAAGAAATCAGGTCAAGTGTAAAAATTGATGAAAGTCTGGCTGAACTGTTTAACAAAAATGCCAGTGATTCAGGTAAGCTGTATGTGGTTAATGAAGAAGAAACGGAGAGACTTTTTGGAGATAAAAAACCAAAAGAGATCATTCCTGTTGTGTCTCCCGTGACTACAGAAACAGAAGAACAGAAAGCGCAGAAACTGTATGACAAACGCAAGGCAGAACTTCTGGCTGTTGGATTCCTGTTTAATGAAGCTGATTTAACTTTCACAAAAGGCAAGAAGGTTGTATCCGCAACGGATTTGCCCGGAATCAAACCGATGCAATTCGGGAAACTGCTCAAAACAAAGTAATTATTAACCAACAAAAAAGTGATATGAAAATAAAAGTTAACGAACAAGAGTTTGAAGTTCAGGATACAGTGATTGCAGAGGCAATAGAAAAAAAGACAGCACTTGAAATAAAGGATGCTGCTATTTCTGTTTTCAAAACAGATGAATATAATACTCGGATTGAAAATATAAAATTTGAAACAAGTAAACAGGCAAGAATAAATCAAACCGAAGTCATTGGTAAGGAAAGAAAAAAAAGGTGGGGTATTGAGGGTATTGCAAGTACAAAAGATGAGGAAATTGATAATGCAATACGTGAAAAAATATTGGCTGATGCTAAGATCGAGCCAAATCAAAAGATCAAAGATTTGGAAGCTGACAAAATTAAACTTCAGCAAAATCTTACCAGACTTGAGACCGAAAAAACTGAACTCTCAAATCAGTTTGCACAAAAAGAAAAAGAGGGTAAAATTAATTCAATCATTTTTTCTGCCATCCCTGAAAAGGCAGTAAGCGAAACACTCACTCGTAATGACATTGTATCTGTATTCAAAGGCAACGGTTATCAGGTTGACATTGTTGACGAAAAAGAAGTTGTTAAGGTAAACGGTGAAGTTCTGAAGCATACAACTACACTGGAACCATTGAAACTGGCTGATGTAATGAGCAAATTCGTGACCGACAAAGGATTTTTAAAACAGGACGGAGGACGTGGTGCTGGCGATTCTACCGACAAAGGAACCCCCGGAACGCTGGAAGCCTTTACTAAGGAAATGAAAGCTAAAGAAATCGAAGTAGGGTCAGAGGCCTACGCCAAAGAAATGGGTGAGCGTATCAAAAATAAAACGCTAAAAATTTAATCAATGTATGATTTCTGCATCATAATTACCTCCTATAATCGGGATGGAATGCTTAAATTATTACTCAGGGATATTGTCGAACAACAAAAAAATTACAAAATTTCAGTAAATATCTTTGACGATGGCAGCATTCCTGAGTATGATTTGGATGATTATGATGTGAAACATATACGGTTTTATAAAAATAATGGTAAGCGCGGATTCTGGAATATTGTAAACACGGTTTTTAAATACTGCAAAAATATTCAATCCAAGAAATATATTTTTATCGGTGATGATATGAGGCTTTGCAAGAACTTTTTTGATAAGGCAGCAAAAATGTATGATAGTATTCCGGATGCTGCAAAGGTTTGTCTTGGATTATTCATTACGAATTTATACAAAAAAAATCCTAACTGGACAAACTTTATACCTGTCGAATACAAAAATTACTATCAGACACAGTGGAATGATGTTAATTTTATTTCTGAAAGAAAATTATTTGAAGCATTGAATTTTGAAATACATCCAATATCCAGTAAGCGATTTGCGAATAATCCAAATATAAGTTCAGGTGTAGGTCAGCAAATTTCATTAAGGTTGCACGAAAAAAACTTTTCAATGTTTCACGTAAAAAAATCTTTGATTAGCCACGGGGATCATGAATCAAAAATGAATCCACTGGAAAGAATCAATCATAAAATAATAATTAAATTCAATAAATAATGGAAACTTCTGATAATCTTTATAACAGCGATTTTATTAATGTTGATGGAAACGAAATTCATAAGACGGCTATCGTTAATAATAACGTTACACTCGGTAAGGGTAATCGTATTGGTGCTTATTCAGTCATTGGAAGCAACGGAGAGATTAGGGGGGTTGATCAGAATGATTTTAAGGGTAAAATAATCATAGGAGACAACAATGTTATTTCTGAGCATGTAACAATTCAAACCCCTTATGATGCTGAAGCAAAGACTATTATTGGAAGCAATAATATAATAATGGCCCATGCTCACATCGGGCATGATGCTGTAATTGGTGATGGCTGTGAGATTTGTTGCACTTCAATTATTGCAGGTTATGTTACCGTTAAGAACTGTGCAAAAATAAAACTTCATTGTGTTACACGTAACAGAATTACAATAGGAGAAGGTGCTTTAGTTGGAATGGGATCAGTTGTGACTAAAGACGTTCCTGATAATGCAACTGTTTACGGAAATCCAGCAAAAGAAAAATGAAAGAGCAATACGATAAATTATATTCAAGGCAAAGTAACGCATGGAGAAAACGCCGGCTTCCGTTTTACAGGAAACTTGCTTCATTCATACTGCCTACGGACAACGTGCTTGACCTTGGTTGTGGTAATGGAATACTTGCTTCGTTATCTAACTGGAATAAGTATTTAGGAATAGACTATTCACAGGTTGCTATCGAACAGGCACGGAGGTTTTGTCCGAAAGCTGAGTTTATTTGTGCTGACATATTTGAATATATTAGGGTTACAAATTATAGCACAGTAGTAATTACCGAAGTGCTTGAACATATTATTGAAGATATTAAGATAATATGGAAACTAAGGTCTGGAAGTAAAGTAATTATTTCAGTTCCAAATGACGAGCCTGTTGATGATAATGGAAAGCCCATTAATTGCAGATTCCATGTAAGAAATTATACGACAGAAAGCATTGCGAAAAGATTTAGTATGATTGATTTTACCGAAATATTTGTTTTTGAAACTTGGATTATAGCAGTAGGAATAAAACGATAAATATGATAATAGCCGACTTTTGCGCCGCTGATACCGGCGGACAATCTTATAAATTAACCAGGGCAATCAATGAGTATTCAGACAATGAAGCACGCAGCTTCGTTAAAGAAAAAAATTACATTGATTTTCCTGCTGATATTTTAATGGGATCGCAGGACAAAGATTATGTCATTGATTATTTATCAAAGTGTGAAATCGTCCATTGTCATAATAAATTCCGTTATGCAAATGGGTGGGCTCACATCAATAGAGATGCTAAATGGATAATTCATCAGCATGGCCGATTTCCCGAAAATCAGGATATGGAAATTATCTGCCAGGGTGATAATAGCCGCCGTGCACTCAGGGTTGTTTCAACACCCAACCTGATTAAATATGTGAACGATGATCCTGAGAGATGGATCCCTGCTCCTTATCGTATTTCGGAACTGGAAATGATTAAAAAAATTAATTATATACCACACGAAAAAATAAGGCTGGCTCATTCTCCGACTAACCGCGAGATAAAAGACACTGAGCTTTTAATTAAGGCATGTAGCGAAATTCCAGATATTGAATTGGTATTAATTGAAGGTAGAACGCATCGAGAATCATTAATAATGCGATCAGGGTGTGATATTACATTCGATCAGCTTAAGATCGGTTACGGTAATTCCGCAATTGAGGGTATGTGTTTCGGACAGCCTGTAATTGCAGGGATGAATGATTATGTTAAAGACTTCTTTAAAAACTACATCGGTTACGAGCCTTATGTGGTTGCAACAGCCGAAACATTAAAAGATATTTTGATTGAATTTGTAAAAAACGAAGGCAAAAGAAATCTTTACGGGAAACTTGGTAATGACTATGTCAGGGAGTGGCATGATGATAAAAATGTAATAAACCGTGTATTATCAATTTACAGGGGACTGTAATGAAAACCAAGCGGATATATGGAATAGCAAGTTATCAGCGACCACAGCAACTCATTCGCTGCGTGCAATCAATTTTTGACCAGGCTGACAGGATTCATATTGCACTGAATTGTTATGACGAAATCCCGGTTGAACTTTATGATAAAAAAATAGTTATTCATATATGTGATAATTCAAAGGGAGATGCTTTTAAATTTATTGGACTGAATAATTCTGAAGGTTATTATTTTTCATGTGACGATGATATTATTTACACTGTAGATTATAGTAGGTTTATGATTGATGCTGTTGAAAAATACCAGCGTAAAGCAATAATCAGCTTGCATGGCAGGTCATTTAATAAATATCCAGTTCCTTCGTATTATAGAAGCTCCATTAACAGGGTGTATTGCCTGCGTGAACAATTAAAAGATGTTGCCGTTCAGTTTCCAGGCACCGGTGTAATGTGTTTTCATACTGATCTGATGAAAATTCCAGTTTCTTATTTTGAATATCCAAATATGGCAGATGTTTTTATTGGAAAATACGCAAAGGAAAATAATATTGAAACGGTTTGCGTAAAGCATAAGGCCGGGTTTATTATTCAGCAAAAAACCAAAGATAATATCTATTCAAAAACACAAAGGGACGATAGGATTCAAACGGAAATAGTGAACAATCTATTTGGGGGCGCTCCTAAAAAATTGATTCAAGTTCCACAGCCAGGCATTGACGAAATTGAATGTGAAATAATAAAAGAAAAGTTTGGAGAGGTAGGTAAGCATAGATTTTACCATAAAGACAGGGCTTTGGTTTATCAGCAAATGGGTTTTATAAAAATAATATGATACGAAGAAAAATACAAAATGATTTTATCTATGCAGGTGAAAAGGACGGATTTGCAAATGATTCATATGTAAGGCATTATATTTACAGGTTATATTTTTGTGGGATTTTGGTTTATAAATATACTTTGGAAGAGGATATTTCCAGAAAAAAAGAAACAAATAATCAAATTGGATTCCAAAAATAAAAACTATGAAAAAACTAACAACAATTATTGTTTTTCTATTATTAGCGTTAATAACACTTGGGCAAAAGACGGATTCTGTAACATATAACCAACATCTTTATCGGGTCGGTGATACTATTACGCTTCTTTCCGGATCTGGTGTTAACGGAGAGTTTATATCGACAACTGTTGTAATGCAGGCTGTAGCTGGAATGACAACCAAATTAATGTCAAGTGCATCTGGAACTAAGTCTATAATTAAAAAAATAAAGGTTACTCAGTCCGGAAAATTAAATGAGAAAATCTATTTGTATTTTGATACATATGTAGGCAATACAATAATGGACTTAAAATTAGCCATTATTAAGGAGGAGATTTTATTTGAATAAAAATAATTCACTTTTGTTGGATGTTAGTTTTTTTATTATATCTTTGCTTTATGAAATTGGGCGCAAAAACTTGTTTACTTAGAAAAATGCTTTACCGTATTTTCACGGGAAAGTATAGTTTTTATAAGGAAACCAAAAATAATGGCTTTATAAAATAGTTCTTTGAATAAAAAAGGGTAGTGTTAGTCCCCTTAAATTTAGGTAATACATAATCTCACGATAAAAAGAATGACCACTATCACTCTATAATCTATCTTGAGATGTAATTTACCTTTACTTTTTATGATTTCCATAAAAAAAGGTGTAAACCCTAATTTGTCGTAAGTGGTGCTTTGTGGGCATCTGTTTTACACTTTCCAAATTTTATATCTGTAATAAGATTTGGAACTTATTCAAAGAACATTAACCGGATATTACACGTATCCGGTTTTTAAATGTTTATTCACCAATTATAAAAATACCAAATTATGGTAATTATAGCAGAAATAGCACATATTAATCCCCCTATAATCATAATAATTTGCAGTGTGCTTAGTTTTTTGGGGGTGGGATTGTTCCTGATATTATTAATTAAAAAATTCTGGAAATACAAACTATAATAATATCCATTCTTTATTGGTTCGCTTAATCTTATATTTCCATCAGATTCCAATTTTCTTAAAATGTTAAAAAAGGCAGGGTATTCATTTTCGTATTGCTTGTAAATTAATATTCCATTATTATCTTTTATGAATTCTAACACTTTGGTTAATTTTTCTGAATCGGATAATAATTCTATTCTTTTTATAAAATCAATTCCTATTTTATTCATGCTTTCTTTTCTCCAAATCTAACAATTTTTTCACTCGACAGAGTGAGTATAAAATATTGAAAGTGTGCTTATTTAACATAAAATTCGTTATGAGATTGTCGCAACTATTCACAGCCTTACTGGGCGATAGTTCTCATAACGCTATGTTATGTTAAAGAAGTTTGGAATAAGTATAGGCTAAAAGCCAATATTTTATTAAGGAAATATTGTTTTTGGTTTTTGCGCCCACTCAGATATTGCAAGTAAAATACTACAGAACTTTGCATTTCAAAAGTTCAGGATTTTAAATTTTGTGTTTCAGCAAAATTGCCATATCTGATACAATATAATTAAATGATGAGGTATAAAGTTGAGGTATAAAAAAATAATTTAACATTTTCTTGCATTTGTTAAAATAAAAGTATTATATTTGTAAAATTATTACAGTTCTTTCATTTATAGTTTCGCCAAAAGTGTGAATTTATTGGCAAGTGATCTGGCCGGGTGGCCACTAATTAAATTACTAACCAATAAACACTTATAAAAATGGCAAATTATGTAACAAGTAACCTGGCACTTGCTCAGGGTAAATTAATCGGAGCTTTCCAGTCAGGTGAACTCCGTTACAAGGAACCAAGAACGTTTCTTGAAATCCTAAAAAATTCAACATCTTTCTTCCAGAATTACGAAACACTCCGCACACGCGAAGATCGTACTTTGACGGCCTTTTATACCAAAAGAACATCGCGTTCATTGGGTACAGGGAGAGCGCACAATCATACGGGTGCACATGGTGACACCGGAAGTTTAACACCTTCATGGACAACATATCACGATCATTTTGCATGGAGCCTTAAACAAGCTAACAACAATGTGTATTCACTTCCCGAAATGCTGATGAATGAATGGCAAAATCTCATGGCTAACATGGTTGAAGGTCACGAAACAGCAGCAACCGCATTCCTGTATGCTTCGCGTTCTGGTGTAAATGGTGCAGCAGTTGAAGGAACATTCAATGCAGGAACTGACTGTTTTGAAATTGATGCTGATGCAACAACTACTTTTGGAACCTATAACAACAGGGCGGCTCAGATTACCAAAATCGTTATGGACATAAATAAATGGGGTGGCAATTACACTGTAATTTGTGATTCTGTTTCTTATGCAAAATTCCAGGCACAGGCAGCCCAGGGAGCAGCTAACTCAACGAACCTTTCATTCCAATTCATGGGAGTAACATTCGTTCATTCAACAGAATTGTACGCACTTGTTTCTGCAACATATACAAATGGTTACTGGCTTGCCGTTCCATTTGGAACTGTAGGTTGCTTACCTCATATCCCTCGCGAAAACAGGTCTGGTGTGATTACCAAACTGAATGACTATTCAAGCATCGTTAACCCGATTGATGGGTTACAGTATGCAGTGCACACTTATGAAACTGTTGGTGACTATACTTCAACAGGTGGTTATACTCAGGACACCATGACAGAAGTTGAGGCCAGCATCGACCTTGCTTTCGATCACGCTCCTTTGAGCACCGCTGATGAGACATCTATTCAGGCATTCGCAATCGTAGCAAGTACGTAAAAATGTTTGACAAAGCGAAAGTAATAACTGGCTTATACGGTCTTGTGGGTTTAAGGCAGCCCACAAGCACCGCGTATGCCATATTGGATGCTCCTAATTATGGGAGTAGATCGGGTTATTACTCAACAGATAATCCATTTTGCAAAGCTGAGTTCCTTATCGATGGTATAGATGATTCTGCTGCATCTGACGCTCAAATAAATACTTATATAAAACAGTTACAGGAATCATCTATAACAGAAGTATGCAATCAGATATTTTCCGATTCAGATTATATTGACCGGAATTTCCTATATAAAAACACATTCAATCTGGTTGCAACAGAAACTGTAACGGCTGGTTTTGTCGGTTATCAAATTATTGTAAGCTCCAAAAAAAATGTGGCATTTGAAATACCGAGAATATTATTAAATTTCAATAATGCAGGGATCGTAAAACTTCAATTATTCCAAAGCAACGTCCCGGATGCTTTGTTTGAAAAGACAATAGCTTTTTCATCTGACAACCACATTGAAGATTTGGGATGGGTGATTGACAACACGGCTGATTCATACAAGGGCAGTTATTATCTCGGTTATTTTACAAGTAATTTAACCAAGGCGCGGCCTGTTAGCCATGTGCCTATGCCATTTCCTTACAAACGGGATTATCAGAACTCCATTGTCAAAAGTGAAATTTCAGAACTTCAGATTGATAATGTTTTTATACCTTATATTACCACTGAGGAAATATGGGACTTATCAACCAACCAACTTGGGAATGATAATTGTTTTGGCCTTAATCCTGATATCACAGTTTTTTATGACTTTACGGATTTGATTTTACGGAATGAGAAAATATTTTCCAAAGCAGTGGATCTATCTTTCCAAATAAAAATTATCAATTCATACATAAGTTCGCTCCGTAGCAATAAGAACCAGCGCATTTCTGCTGATCTTGTTGAAAAGGCAATGATTGAGTTAAATGGATTAGTAACTTCTAATTCCGTTCTGAATAAAATCGGATTGATACCTTCTTTGAGAAATGAAATTGTTGCAGTAAAAAAACAGATCGACAAAATAAAGGAAGGTTATTTCGGTAATCCAAACGCACCAAAACTGATAACGCTTTCGTAAATGGGTAATATAAGATATACGGCACCAAAAGGACTTGACAGGGAGATCGATATGCTTCAGGTGAGGTTGTATGACTATCTTATATTGAAGGGATGGACATCATATAACTGTTATCCCAGGGCCTACGTTAATACCAAAGGAAAGACCGCTGTTATTGAATACTCTGTAAATTCAAAAGATTATCAGGAAATTCTTTTAAACGACAAAATTAATGCAAGTTCTTTTTTTATTCTTACAAGTTCTAATAAAAAGGATTTGAGATTAGAGAAAGCGAACCTGTCATTAATTTTTCAAATAAATTTATCCAAAATCAAAACGGCCATAACGTCCAGAATAGCAGATGAGGACGTAATTAATAACATTACTACATTTCTTTTTAAGCAGCCTTATTCCATAAGGTTATTAAACGTAAAGCGTGGAGTAAAAAATGTTTATTCCGATTTAAACGTGGAAATGTCAACGCGTAATGAGATGAGCGAATTCCTTGTTTGCCGTTTTGACATGGAATTATTTTATACACTAAACGAACCAGGAACAAAAACAAACCAAATAATATAAATTTTAAAAACAAAAAACAATGAGCAACATTCTAAACACATTGACATCTACTGACGCATACGGTAATACTGGCGTTCAGCAGACATATTTTGACCCAAGAGAAATTATCGGGGCAATCCTCGTTCCTAAAGACTGGAAGGTCGATTCTACATACCTTGGAACGCTTGGAGTGAGTTTAAAGACAAACTTACAAGCTGACACAAGGAAAACAGTAGGTGACAGAATATTTCCAATATTTTCATTCGGTGGAGTAACTGACAATTCTACTGAAAGTAAGTATCAGTCCTTTGGTTATGGGGCCGAAAGAAAAGCGGCTGATGGAAAATATACATGGACATTCGACCTACTGCAGGGAGGTATTTCCTTAATTAAGCAGTTGCGAAAATTCAATACATCTGATTATGATGTGATTTTCGTTACTCGCGATTCTTACATGATAGGAACAACAACAGGGACAGCCGGAGAGATGAAAGGCGTAACACTTGATATGTTCGACGTTCAGCCGTGGAAAATATCTGATGGAACAAATGCTACCGGCCTGAAGATTAAATTTTCAATGTCACTGGGAGCAACAAAAGAATTGAATGAAAATATTTCTTACATTAAAACCGATTTCGACATTGAATCAAATGTTCATGGATGCATTCAGGTTGCGCTTACTGATGTAGGAACTCAGTCAATTACACACATTTTTGTTGGTGCAAAAACTAATGAAAACGATGTTAATCTATATGACCTTTATGGTGCCGACCTCGCAAAAGCCGGAGCATGGATCATAAAAAATGCTGACGGCTCCGTCAATACACCTTCAGGAGTTGCCCTGTATGCTGCTGGAGAAGGATTTGACTTTACCGGAACTTTTGTAACGTCAACTACTATCACGATTCAATTACAAACACCCACTGCGTTAGCTGCTCTTTCACCTGCTATTGGTGCAGAACCAGAAAACGGACTTGAAAGCGACATTTTAAGCATAGCAATTCCGTAGTATATGGAGACAAAAGGATATATTTCAACTGGACATGGGGAGTTATTGATTTCCCATGTTCAGTCTTTTAAAACTGAGGAATCATTTTTAAAAGCGCATCCTGACGTTTCTATTGAGATATGGAAAAAGCTACAGCCCAAAAAGGTTGTGAAGCCTGCTGAGGATCTCGAAAAGAAATAACGTATTGCGGGATAGAGCAGTCCGGTAGCTCGCCAGCCCCATAAGCTGGAGGTCATGGGATCGAAGCCCATTCTCGCTACTAATCTTTTTATTTATGACAACTCCTGCCGGAATGCTTAGAAAACTTGAAGCATACGACCTTATTACAGAGGTTGTTAAAATACTTAATTCCGATAAGAAAATACTGGAGCAAGCAAACGCTGATCAGTGGCGCAAGGGTAAACGATCTACCGGTAATCCGATAGGAAAATATCGTAATGGAAAATATGCTATGATGAAAAATCAAATGAATCCAGAGGCAGGGGCTGGGCAAGTTGATTTAATGTTATCGAAAAAAACAGTAAATTCTTTAACTACCGATATTACAGCGGATTCCATTATATTCAAACTTCAATCTGATGAATGGGACTTACAGGGCAGATATGGAGAAAATATTTTGGGTTTAAATTCTGAAAGCAGAATTAAATTTATTAAAGAAAAACTATTGCCTGAATTACTTTTGTCATTCACTCAAAAAACAGGAATGGCATGAACCGAGAAATTATCATATCCTGCAACGTCCTTACAATGGATAAGTTCATTAAGTGTCTTGTAAAAGACAAAAAGAAATGTCTTGTAATTGAAGGAGAATTTACTGATCAGGAAATTGAGGACGTATGGAGTGATATTTTTATGGATTACCTTGAATTGTTTAACTCAAATAAAACAAAACTCCTGGCGAAATTAACCAATGACATAAGAATAAACGAGGCAAAACTTGACATTCTCAATATTTGCATAATGGTTTTGTCTCAGAAAAATGAAGTAATAAGCGATGAATCCTATAATACATGTTTTGAAATACTGAGAAAATACGGTTACAAATACGATTTCGATAAAGTTGACACTGAAAAAAGACTTATTGATCTGCGAAGCGTAAGCAACACGGCGAAGATGGCAATGATAAATCTTAAACGTGACCGGATGAACAGAAATAAAATGCTTGAAGAAAAACACAATAAGGCACTTTGCGAATCAGATTTTGGCAAAATATTTTTAAATTTAAACGTTAGGCTAAAGTGTGGTTTTAAGATTACCCCACAAAACACAACCGTTTCTGAGTATTGTAGCATGATAAAAATGATAAGCAATGGCTGAAGATCGTATAGATTCCCTTATAGATGTTCCTAAAGTATTACAGGAATTTTCGACCATTGACACAGCTTTAAAAAGCCTCATTGATACTATGGCACTTGCTGCAAAAGGAATGGTAGCTGCAGGTCAGGGAAAGTCCAGCGATAATGAAAGCCTCAAAGAAGCAATCCGACTATACAATCAACAGCAACAGGCAGCAAAAGAAGCATCTGCAGCGATTAAGCTAAAGGCCGATGAAGAAAGGAAAGCATTAAACGCACAAGGTCAACTTACCGATGTTCAAAAACAAGCTATTTTAGATCAGCAAAAATTAACTCAGGCTAAAAAAGATTATACTGCTGGACTAAAAACCGAAAACGCTTCTATATGGGACTCTCAAAAAGTTTATGGTACTGTAAGGTCAGAAATGAGAGCAGTAAGGGAGGAACTCGTTAGATTAATCGAGGCAGGGAAAGGTATCGACAACCCAAGAGTAGCTATCCTTTCAAAGCGAATGGATGATTTAAAAGACAACCTTACCAAGGCAAGGAATCAGGCAGAGTTAATGGATAGCGCAGGGAAATTCACTGCCTTAATAAAAGGGGTTACTGCTGTTTCCGCTGCTTTTGAGGTTGCGCGTGGTGCTTCTGCTTTATTTGGAAATGAAAATGAGAATCTTCAAAAGATAATGTTAAAAGTTCAGGCAGCCATTGCGCTTACTCACGGACTTGAAACTCTTTCTAATGCTACACGAAAAGAATCAATTATCTGGACGGAATTACAGAATTTGGGAACGCAGATAAAAATATTCTTTACAGGAAAGGCCACAGCAGCCGAGGTTGCAAATACGGTAGCAGTAACAGAAAATACTGCTGCAAACGTAGCCAATACAGCATCAAGCAAGTCGGCAGTAAAGACAGGAACGGAAATGACCGCCGGAATGACAAAAAGCGCTGGTGTATGGGGTCTTTTAGCAGCAGTAATAGCGGCAGCCGGATATGGATTGGGTCGATGGAAGCTGTCAACAATGGATAGTTATAAGGAAAATGAAAAATTAACAACTAAAATAAAAGAACAAAACGAGGTCTTAAATAAAGCAGTTGATTCTTATGCTGAAACCGAGGCACAAGTTCAATTATACACTAATACATTGAGTGATTCAGCCTCTACTGATGACGAAAAAAAGGATGCACTTGTAAAACTTGACGAAAAGATGGGTACCAACCTGTCATCATGGAATGACCAAAACGAGGCAGTTGCAACAGCTTTGTTATTGGCACCTAAATACGTTGATACATTAAAGCTGCAAGCACAGGCCGAGGCAGCAAAAGATTTATATGTTGAAAAAACAAAAGAAGCGTTTAAGTCTCAAAACTCATTGCTTGGTGATAATTTGAGTTGGTGGGAAAAAATAACTACAGCCGTTGGAAGTGTATCTAAATCTGATTTGACAAGCACAATATTTTCGTGGGAGCCGAGCGATCAATTAAAGGCAAATCTAAAAGAAAAAGCATTACAGAATCAAACGGAAGCTACAAAAGAAGCAAATGATGCAGCGGATGACTATTTTTCTATGTACACAAACTTAAATGAAAAGGCCGTTCTTAGCGAAAAAGAATTATTGGATATAAAAACAAAAGCCGGTGCCGTTTCTACAGATACGAAAAATTCAGTAATTGCAGAAAAAGATGCTTACGAAGAACTTACCGCCAAATTATCAGAGTTACAGAAAAAACAAAAGGCTTATTTTGCAGAAGGAAATCAATTAGAAGGCGAAAAATTAGGAGTGACAATAAGAACAACACAGGCGCAAATAGACACCTATGACGCATTGTTTAATGCATTATCCGAGCAGCCGGAATTAATGAAAAGTAAAGTTATTGATTCACAAAAAGCATTAGTTCCATTACTTACAGATTACTCACAGCAATATACGGACTATTTAGAAAAACAGGTTGAAGATGAAGAAAAGGCAGCGGAGGAAAAACTTAAAATAGAACAGGAGTTGCAAAAAGCCAAAGAAGATTTGATAAAAAAATCTTCTGAATCAGCTACTGAATTATTAAAGATTGCTGTGGAAACACAATATAACGATGAAATGCACGCGCTGGATGTCAAGTATGAATCCGATTCAGAAAGTTTAAAAGAAAAACTTGATAATAACTTAATTACACAGGCTCAATACGACATTAAGAAAGAACAACTTGATGAAAAAAAGGATGCTGAGGAGTTAAAGTTAAAACAGAAAAAAGCAAAAGATGAAAAAGCAATTGAGATAGCCAAAATATTTGCCAATACAGCTATCGCAATAATGAAAACATATGCTGAACTTGGTGCCGTTGGGGGTCTTGCATTAATGCCCTTCTTAATAGCACAAGGGGCAATGGAGGCTGCTATTGTAGCAGCGCAACCGATACCTAAATACGCTAAAGGTAGAAGTGGAGGAAAGGCAGAATTAGCCATTACAGGTGATAGTGGATCTGAATTGCTTTATGATCCAAAAACAGGAAAGTCAACAGTGACACCGGACAGGCCGACACTTACATATCTTACAGAGGGAATGGAGGTAATACCACATGACAAGTTAATGAAAGCCATGTATGAAAATCCAGATATTTCTTTTGCTGAAAGTGTTAATAATTCAATGATAATAGCTGATGTAATAAAATCTGAAAACGAAAAGACAAGAACGTCTATAATTAATAAGAGAGAAAATTATTTAAGCATAACAGAAAAGGGTATGCGCGTTATGAGTAAAAACGGTAATTCATGG
>Ga0172379_10004021_pt1 | contig 22413 bp, 20 predicted proteins | sample GrowelOW334metaG_FD_119756 | JGI IMG/M metagenome (GOLD analysis project Ga0172379, IMG submission 119756) | Groundwater microbial communities from an aquifer near a municipal landfill in Southern Ontario, Canada - Groundwater well OW334 metaG | ecosystem: Environmental > Aquatic > Deep... | reverse complement strand
CTCGGACGTATTATAGGCACGGTTATTTCGATTGCGACTGTCGCGGTGATGACGCGGGCTTTGATCGACATGCTTGGCGCAGAAGCCGGCGTGCAAGCCTATGGTGTTTACGCCGCCGTCTTGGCTTATTTGTCGATTGTGGCGATTTTTGCGGACGGCGGACTTTATCTTATTTTTACTCGCGAGGCATCACGTGCCGGCGCGGATGAACGGAAAATTTTAGAGGCAGCGTGGTTTTTGCGTTTGGTGGCAATTGTCGCGACGGTGATCGTGGCGCTTCTTCTCGCTCTGCTGCTTCCTTATCAACACGCGATTCGTATCGGCGTGTTAGTGGGTGTCTGGGGGGTGGCATTTCAATTGGCCAGTCAGTTGTTTATGGGGGTTTTCCAAAAAAAGTTGCGGCTCATGGCACCGGCGGTCGCAGAGGTGGCGGGACGTTTGGTGCAATTTGGCGCGGTTTTGGTTTTTGCTTATTTTCAACGCAGTGTTTATTTTTTTCTCGCAGCATTTGTTTTAGGAACGGTTTTAACTTTTTTAATTAATTTAAAAGGAGCGCGACGTTTAATAAATTTCAAAATAGTTCCCAATCCTGATTGGTTGTTGATCGGAAAATTGTTTCGCGAAGCCTTGCCGATGGGACTGTCTTTAGTGCTTTCCATTATTTTTTTCAAAGTGGATTCTGTAATGCTTTCAATTATGAAACCGGCGCAAGAATTGGCCTATTATGCTCTCGCCTACAAAGTTTTGGAGAGTCTGTTGTTTTTTCCGGCGATGATTGGCGGATTACTTTTGCCTATTTTTTCTCAAGCCGCGACGGAAAAGGTCAGTGGTGTACAGCCACATCTGAAAGCGTCTTTGGATCTTTATTTGTTCGGCGCGTTGCCGCTGGCGGCCACTTTATGGATTCTCTCTCCTTGGGTGGTAGGTGTTCTTGGTGGCAGCGCTTTCTCTCCTGCTATTCCCGCTCTGCGGGTGCTTTCGTTGGCTTTAGCCGTCCTCTTTTTTGGCAATCTTTTCGGTTCAACAATTGTGGCTATCGGCAAACAAAAAATGTTGGTATATCTTTACGGTTTTTTGACGGTGGTAAACATCGGGTTAAATTTGTTGTTCATTCCTCGATATTCATTTATGGGCGCGGCGTGGGTGACGCTCCTGACGGAAGTTTTCTCTGTCTCTTTGGCCGTTATTATTTTGGCGAGAAATGGTGTTTGGCTATTGGGTTCGCAAAAGACGTTACGGATTATCTTGGCTTTTTTGTTGTTTCTGGTTTTTCTTTGCTTGCCCTGGCCGATCGTCACCCGATTGATTTTGGGTGTTGTGGCGTATTTGGGAGCACTGTTTTGGTTAAGGGTGGTTTCTTGGACGCAAGTTTGGCAGCTTATTAAAAGAGATGAAAAAAATGTTTGAGCCGAAACTTTCTGTTGTCATTCCTGTCTTTAATAATTTGGCGACATTGCCGCGTGTTCTGGGTTTGCTGAAAAAACAACGCGCGGATGTTCCGCACGAAGTGGTGGCAGTGGACAACGGTTCAACTGACGACTCTTTAAACTTTTTAAGAGCAAAACAAAAAGAAAAACCGGAATATTTAACCGTTTTGTTTGAAGAAAAACGCGGCGCGGGCGCGGCGCGTAACAAAGGGGCGCGGGCGGCAAAGTCTCCCCTTTTATTGTTTCTTGGCGGCGATATTATTCCCGCGAACGATCTTTTGTTAAGACACCATGAAGCGCACCAAAGGCTTCCGGACAAAAATGTTGGTTGTTTAGGTTTTGTAACGTGGGATCCCCTGCTTCCGCCAACTTCGTTTATGGTTTTTTTGGAACACGGTGGACCACAAAACGCCTTCGGTGAAATTGCGGGACAAGTCTTTGTTGACCCCGCTCGGTATTTTTATGGATCAAACATTTCTCTGAAAAAAGAAACATTTTTGGCGGCTAACGGTTTCGACATGATGAGCTTTTCCGGTTATGGGTGGGAAGATTTAGAATTAGGGATGCGACTTAAAGAAAAAGCTTTTCGTTTGTTTTATGAACCGCAAGCCAGGAGTTGGCATCACCACAAAGTTTCGCTTGCCACGGTCGAAAAGCGGATGTTTGAAGTCGGCAAGAACTATGTCCTTCTCAAAAAAAAGTACCCGCAGGCGGGGGTAATTGATCTAACAAGGGAGAGAAAGAAGTACTGGGTTAGGCGTGTTATTTATAACGATTTCGTCTGTTGGGTGATGAAAATTATTGCCACTTGGTGTGAAGAACGGTTCGTTGTTGCGCGGTTGTATCGCTTAGTACTTTCGCTTCCGTTCTATTCTGGTGTTCACTTTGCTACAGTTAAACAAGAAGAAAGTGTGGATAAGAACAATGAGTAGTATTTGGGGGTATTTAGCGCGTTTATTTGGTAATAAATGGCTTTGGAAAGCCTTGTTAGCATGTTTGTCTATTAATAGGAATGGTAGTTATTCGCAGCCTTCCGCCTTGTTATCCACAGGTTTGTACACAAATAGGGGGCAGTTGTGTAATTATGATATATATGATGTTGAACAATGATATTTATTTCGTAATCGTTCATTGGGGCAAGCCGGAATTGACCCAAAGTGCAGTTTTGAGCGTGCGCCTTGGAGCAGGTGTTTCCGCCTCACAGATTGTTGTGGTTGAAAACGGAGCAGTGGTGGGAGTTACTCCTGAACAAGCGACGACGATCAAACTCGCTGTGAACGGCGGATACGCCTATGGCGTCAATGCCGGGATTCGATATGTACTTTCCTTGGGAGCAAGGTGGATCATCGTCATGAACAATGATCTGACGTACGTGGCGGGAGCGGCAGAAGCAATGCTTGCTGAAGCAAAAAAGGGTTTTGGTTGCGTCGGCGCGATCGTTTCGGAGGGTGACAAAAAACCAACCCTGGCCGGCGGTTTTGTTGATTGGTTTCGCGGGAGAACACATTTTGTGTTCAATAAAAAAGATTTACATAAATTGCATTATGTTTCCGGCGCTTTCTTTTTGATCACTAAAGAATGTTTTGAAAGTGTCGGTGAAATGCCGGAAAAATATTTTCATACTTGGGAAGATGTGGCTTGGAGTTTTCGGATGCGGGCAAAAGGTTGGCGTTTAGGGTTTGCGCAAACGTCTCCGATTCCCCATCTTTGTTCGCAAGCTCTGCCGGAAAGCAAATTAAAGACTTATTATTTGGTGCGTAATGGCAGTTTGTTTGTCCGTGAGTACGCGCCGTTTTGGGCAAAAATATGGCTTACAGGATTGGAACCATTACGCTTGCTGTGGGCGAAAATAAGAGGACGCGAAGAGATTGTGAGAGCATTACGAGATGCGAGAAATAACGTTGTTGGTTCTATAACCACTCCCGAAGTGGACCAAGGGTCCACTTCGGGAGTGGTACGGATTGGTTGTGGTTCGCTTTCCGTAGTAATTGTTACACATCAATCAGAAGATGATATTGGCGCTTGTCTTGAATCGGTGAAAAAAGAATCGGTAGAATTGAATACGGAAATTGTTATTGTTGACGCGGGATCGACGGATAACACAAAAGATGTTGTACAAAAGAAGTGTTCGGAGGCGAAGTTTTTTCAATTGCGTAATGTCGGTTTTGCGGCCGCTGCTAATCTGGGAGCGGCAATGGCGCAAGGAGAGATTGTGTTTTTTCTTAATCCGGACGCAACACTTCTTCCGGGCGCGTTGCGTCAGTTGGTATCGCGTTTTGCAAAAATTGAGCAGGCGGGAGTGATTGGCGGGCTATTGTTAAGCGCTCCCGATCGGATTGAACCTTGGCAGATGCAGGCTTTTCCCTCGTTAAAAAACGCTATTTTTAGTCGTCGACAAAAAGAAGCGGAAAGTTTACCAAAGCATAATTGGTTGTCGGAAGGCGATGGATTAAAGGAATGTTCTTGGGTATCAGGTGGGGCGCTGGCAGTACCCAAAATGGTTTTTCGTGGCGTGGGTGGCTTTAATGAACGATTCTTTCTCTATTTTGAGGACGTCGATCTTTGCCAACGGATTAAAAATTTGGGACGGGCGATATTTTTGGACACAAAAACCATGGTTTTGCACAAAGGCGGGAAAAGCGCGAATCAGACACAACGTGTTCAGGCCTACGATCGTTCGCAGAATACCTATTTTCTTTTTCACCGTCCCATTTTTGAGTATTTTAGCATGCGTATTTTACGTTTTTTCTTTCGCCAAAGTGTTAAAGTAGGTTTAGGCGCAGGTTTAGTGGTCGTCGCTTTTTTTGGTGTCCTCTATGGTCAGTGGATAGTGATTTTGTGTGTGGGGCTGATTACCGTTTTGACGCTGACAGTTTATTTTCCAGAGGGGAGCATTTGGTTGTTGCTTGGTTCTCTTATTGTTGGACAGACTGTGCGGCTAAACATCGCGCAGATTTCGGGAACGGTTACTGATTTTCTATTACCCGTTGTTTTGTTGGGACTGTTTTACGGAGTAATTATCAAAGGACGCATTAAAATATTTTCCGGATATTTAGCTACCGGTTGGTGGTTATTGTTGGCCGTTTTGCCGGGAATTATTTTGGCCTGGCAACGTTTGCCAAGTGCCGATTTTTTGGTGGCTTTCTCGTATTGCGCGCGCTTCTTTGCGATTTTGCTCTTAATTCCTTTGATAAGAACGCTCCAATTTTCGTATTTTCGATTGCGCGCCGCACTGGTGGTTGGGGCACTTATTTTGGCCTTTGTGGGTTTTTTCCAGCTGCTGGTTTTACCTACCTTGCCCCCTGTAACGGAGACCTTCTTTTCGCGTCTGTTTTTGACGATGTCCGGTGGCGGTTGGGATCCGCACCAATATCGACTTTTCTCGACATGGTTTGATCCTAATTTTCTGGGATTGTTTTTTGTGATGGCTTTGGGATTGATTCTTGTTGGTTTCGGAAAGTTTGTTGCCGTTACCACTCCCGAAGTGGTCCATGGTGCCACTTCGGGAGTGGTACGTAGGTTCGATTTAATATTGTATTGGATGGCGGGGTTAATTATTTTTATTGCCCTTACACTTACCCGTTCCCGCGCGTCTTTTTTGGCACTTTTGGCAATGTTGGTTATTTATTTTTTGTTTAGTAATGTTAAACGGTTTTTCGTTCCGATTATTACTGTCTGTGGTTTGGCTCTTTTGTTGTCTCCGGCGTTTACCGCGCGTATTTTTGTTTCCCCTGCCACCGACCCGACGATGCAACTTCGTCTTCAGTCTTGGCAACAAGCGATTTGGCACTTTCAAGACTATCCGTGGTTTGGTGTGGGTTATAACGCTTACGGCGTTGAACAATTGGCCACTGGGAACGTAACAAACGCCAATATCCATTCGTTGGCCGGTACGGACAATTTTGTTCTTCTTTTTCTCGTGACTACCGGACTGTGGGGTGTGATTATTCTCTCTTTTGGCATTAGCCGTTTCTTGGCGTGGCAAATTTATTTTGCTCGCGGTGGTTCGGAAGCGGCCTTGAGTGTTTTGTTACTTTTTGTCGCGCTGTTTACGCATTCTCTGTTTATTCAGAGTTTTACCTATATCCATCTGCTGTTACCGTTGGTGCTTGTGATTGGAACGAGCCAGACGAATATATTTAGGGTGTTTCCTTTTAAGGAGACTCCCTAAACATTAGTATTATGTTGACTACTCCTTTTCCTGCCGGTTTTTTCTTTCTTGCTTGTTTTTTGTTCGCGCTCTACCGCCCGAAAGTCGCGATATTTTTGCCGCTGGTTTTCAGTTGCGCCTATTTAGTGCGCGGGCAAATTTTTGGATTGCCCACGACTTTGCTGGAAATAATTTTATTGGGTGTTTTGTCTGGTGTGTGGGTGGGTTGCATTAAGGTCCGACCTCTAAGAGGTCGGACCTTAAGCTTCGAGTTTGTATTGGTGATTCTATTTCTGGTTGCCGCAACGATTTCCGTTTTTGTGGCGCCGCATCCGCATACCGCTTGGGGTGTTTGGAAGGCGATGGTTATTGAACCGATTATTTATGTTTTGACCATTGGTGTGCTTATCGAAAAAGAAGAGCGATCAAAAAAACTGGTTTACGCTCTTTTGTTGGGCGGATTGGTAAGTGCGTTACTATCGCTTGTTTCTTTGCGTTTTGGCGTGGATTTTTGGCGTTTACGGGGTATTTATGACGTGCCGAACTCTTTAGCGTTGATTGTGGCACCGCTTTTAACAATGTGTGTTGTTGGGCTAGTTCTGGTGTCGCATGGACACGCGGGAGCACGGGGACGTGCTCCCCTACAATACGGAATATTGGGTTTGTTTTTTGGTGGCGTCTTGATCGCAACGCAATCTTTGGTGGGGATAGTAGCTGTTGTATTAGTCGTTTTTGCGGTGGTGATGTTTTTTGGGAAGAGAAAAAAAATATTTTTAGCGCTCGGGTTGATTCTTGTCCTCGGTATCGGTTTGCAGATGCAAACGGGAAAATTAGCGCACTTGTTTAGCGGGCAGTCGTCATCGTTGATCGCGCGTGAACAAATCTGGTTTGTGGCGGTGAAAATGATTGAACAATATCCAATTATTGGTACGGGACTTGGTACTTTTGAGCCGCTGTATCAAAAAAAATTACCGGAGATGAATTTTCACACCATTTTGGAGTGGGTAGTTCGCGATCCGCACAATTTCATCTTATCTTTCTGGTTAAACACGGGCTTGCTTGGGCTCGGCGCGATGGTTGTTTTGTTGATGATGGCGCTGAAACGATTTTTTGTCGCGTTGAAAGAAACGCATGATCAATATCGGATTATGCTTGGTGTGGCCTTACTGACGCTAATTATTTTTGGCTTATTTGACGTTCCCTACTTGAAAAACGACCTGGCGTTAATTTGGTGGGTACTGCTGTTATAAAATGAACAATGTAAAGTGGTGTCTTTGCGAGCCATCGCCAATTAATAAATTGGCGAGGCGAAGCAATCTCACGTAAAAAAGAAAAAACGTGTATTGTTACGCGACGGGAGATTGCTTCGGCTTTGAAAAGCCTCGCAAAGACGAGACGTCTACTGACCCATTGTTGCGTGTGAGTTGATTTTACTACTTTCCGCTTTTTATAGTTTCGACTTCGTTTATTTTGAGATCGGTAAACTGCGGATGAATCGTGTTGAGAATAATCCACGAAACAAGCGCCAAAATTAGACCGATAACCGCGTTTTGGATTTTTTCCTTACCTTGTTGGGCGATTTTGGCATTGCTCCCGGCCGCAACGAAGTAGTAAAAAGCGCCGATGGCAATGTAGATACAGGCGGTTAAAGCGCATGCGGCGATTCCCAGTTGGAAAATTGCCTGGGTAAGAGAGCCCATGTCTTTTACACCGGCAAACGGTTGGTCGAGGGCGTCATTGGCAGTGATTTTGGTCGCGGTTTGGGCGTAGACGGAACACACGGTTGTTGTAAGTCCAATAACGACAACAAACGCTAGAAGCCATAATCTGAATTGTTTATTTTGGAGGAGGCGCATCACCGCTTAAATGTATCACAAATGGGCCCCAAAATAGAGAGGGCTTTGGCAGTGGTCAAATCTCCCGGAAGAATTCCGGATACCCAACTCGCGAATTTAATGGTGGTTGGCGCGTAATTGCACATTGTATAAAGCAGCACCACAAAAATAATGCAACCAACAATAATTATCAGAAAAAAACCGAGAACAATTAAACAGCCAATACCCACGTAAGGGGCAATAGCGGAAGCCGCCGAGATTAGTGCTTTCTGTGCCGCTTGTTTTATCGCCATTTTGGCGGCTTCGACGGCCAGATCTTTTTGTTGGGACATACGGGATGTCGTTCCGATTATTCCACAGGGACGTTGTTGGCAGGTTCAATCACGCCGGTACCCAAATTGCTGTTATCGAGGTCGTCTTGAGCCATTTCCTTGCGTGCCGCCTCGATTTCCAAAACCTGACGTGGGTCGCTGGTAATAATTTGGTCTTCCGCGTACGAAGCGACGATTTTGATGGCGACGTGCTTTAAGCCCGCGAAGAAAAGCCCTTCCCCAACGTCGCTTTCCAACAATAAGTATTTTTCGCCCTCTGTCAGGTAGAAAGTGTCCGCGATCAGATCGATTGCGGCCGGTGATTGACGCAAAAGAATTTGAATGCTGGAATTGGTGACAATCGGTTTGCCGTAGCGGGAAGTTAAGAAATCGGTAATATCCTGCGTGATGGTGGTAACTCCCAGATAGTATTTCCGGGCGCGTTTCGCGATGCCAAACAAGAATTGCGCCGATTCCTCGTGTTGCATGAGCACCCAAGCTTCATCAATAACCAAGATGCGTTTTTTCATGTTGGCGCGGATCCGTTTCCAAATAAATTGCAGAACCACGTACATCGCCATTGGGCGCAATTGTTCTTCCATATCGCGCAAATTAAAGACCACTAACTGTGAATTGAGATCAATGTTGGTGGCGCGGTTAAAAACGCCCGCGTAGGTGCCCGTGACAAACTGTTGAATACGCAACGCGAGGTCCTTGCCGCCATCCATACTTTTAAGGATGTTATAGAAATCTTCCAGTGTTGGCGCGTCGACATTGAATGAACGACTTTCCGAAGTGATATCTTTTAACGCGTAAGTCTCCCAAACCGCTTGGTCAACGATGGATTTTTCTTCCGCGGAGAGTCCGTCCGCCATAATACCGATTAAACCGGTGATGTGCGTGATTGTTTCTCTCAAAACATCGTCGGGGTTATCATCTTCTCGAAGTGGTGGCAAATCAAACGGGTTGATGCGGTGCTCGGAAGAAATGGAAATTCGCAGGAAAGTGCCGCCTGTTGCTTGGGCGAGGTAACGGTATTCGTTTTCCGGATCAATCGCGATTACGTCGATGCCAAACATCATACTACGTAAAATCTCCAGCTTTACGGTGTAGCTTTTGCCGGCACCGGACTTGGCAAAAATGACGGAATTGGCGTTTTCCATCGAAAACCGATCGAAGATGATGAGGGAGTTGTTATGGCGGTTGATGCCGTAAAGGATGCCTGAATTGGATGTGAGGTCGGAACTGACAAACGGAAACGTCGTCGAAATGGGCGATGTATTCATGTTCGTATTGACTTGAAGGACGTCGTGACCAATCGGCAAAGTGGACACAAACCCCTGCTCCATTTGGTAGATGGCCGGTTTCACGTAGATGAGTTTTGATTCTAAAATGCCTTCGATGCGGGAAACGGAATCCTCCAGTTCCTTTTTGTCTTTGCCGTGAACGGTGAAATAGATGCCAAGTTTAAAGAATTTTTCCGTGCCCTGAATCAGACGGTCGCGCAGTTCTTCGATGTCTTGATAGGCGGTTTCGAGCATCGGGTCGCGTACTTGCCCTTTTTCTTGCGCCATGGCGATACTGGCTTGGACTTGCGCCACCTTCTTTTTTAGATTTTTGAGAATTGTGCCGGAATCAAGCGGATACATAAACATGGAGATGTCCAATTCGACGTCCATGTTAATAATTGGCGCCAGCCACGTGGATTGGAGAAAACGCGGATAGGTGAAAGTGAAGAGAGTGGCGACAAATTCACCGGACAATTCCACAAAGCGTGGTGTGATATTCAATGCGGAAGGCGCGATGATATCGCGCAGCGTCGCCACGCCCTCGCGAAAAATCTTTTCGTGTTGTTCGATTTTTTGCTTGTGCTTTTGTAGCTCGGCGTTTTGTTTGCCGTTATCGGTTTTTTTGGTAAATAGGGCGGTCATAATTTTGTTTTGATATTATTACACATCGCGAGATTGTCTTTCTTGATAAAGCCGTTGCGCTTCTTCGGGATCCGGCGCTTGCTTGGTGTAGAGATTGGTGTTTTCTGCCGGTTCATTAGCCGCAATTTCGGCGATGGTTTCCGGTTTGGCGTCTTCGATGTCCAAGTCTTCAATGTAAGGCAAGCGCTGGTTACGGGACGTGTCCGGATTATAGAGGGTGTAAAAAAGTTCGATGATTTCTTGCGTGTTCATGGGGACAAGCCGAACGCCCAGGTTGCGCAAATTACCCGCCACTTGATCGACACGTTGCCACAGTTGGTCTTTGAAGCGTTCAAATTCGGTTTGGTTGTAAGCGGAAAGGCCGCCACGAATTCTTAGGCCCTTAATGAATTTGGAGAAACCACCCTCTTCTTTTGCCTGGGCGACACCGAAAGGAATAACGATATAAAAGTTCTTCGTCATGACATTGCTCACTTTTACCAGTTCCTTAATGTATTCTTTGTATTCTTGCAGCTGGATTTTCATCAGTTCGCTGTTTTGCGCTTCTTCGCGCATGTCTAACTCTTTGAGGTAGGGTTTAATGTCGATTTGGCGGGAAGTGATTAGTACTTGTACCGGGAAGGAAATGGAATTAATGAAGTCTTGGTATCCGAAAATGATCGCGTCCTGCTCTTGTTCGCTTTTCAGGGCAAAATTGAGACTGCTGGCCATGAGGATCGCCCGAAACGAGCCATCACGTAAAATGACTACCCCATCGCGGATCTCCGCGATGTCCAAGTATTGTTGCGCGGAATACTTCGTTTTCTTTTTTGGTGTCAGTGTTGTATCTGCCATTTATGTTAATTCTATTCTACAACATTTATGGAATTGCACCCAATTGCGTGTCTTATTGCGAGCCCCGCACCCTTGTGGTGCGCGGGCGAAGCAATCTCTCGCTGTTTTGATTCAATTCCGTCGGCATCGTAGGGGCGGACCTCTGTGTCCGCCCGCTCTTCAGAGCGAGGCTCGCATACGGCGGCCCGATCGGGAGCACACAGAGGTGCTCCCCTACTTTTCAAACCCCGCCGGCGTTTCGGCGTCTTCATTCACTGTGTGACCGGAAGTATCTAGTATTCTTGCCAATTTTTGAATTCTCGTCCCATCAAAGGCTTTTTTGGTGGGTGTACCTGGCGTATGCTTTCTTTCTTCCATTGCCAAGGCCTCCTTTTTAAGGGTGATAGTTTCCGCTTCCCATCTTCGTTCCCAGATAAATTGTTTGCCGGTAAAGAAATAATGGAAAATCGAATAGAGGTACCAAGTAAAGGAACGGCCGTTGATTTTATAAAAAGCGAGTAAAATCGTGACGATGATAATGGGGACTGCTAAGACGATGGTGGCTTGGGGCGGTAATGGCGAAACCCATAACGCGCCGATAAGCAAAAAAGCCACGATAAACATCATAAATTGTTTCACATCCAGAGGACCGAAGATTTTGTCTTCAACGTCGACGAATTGGGGAACTTGGTATTGTTGGGGCATACGAAGGGGGTAGAGTTTAGGGTGTAGGGGGTAGTTTTCTAACTTATCTTTCTGATTATAACATTTAGCATCTTTAGTACTTCTTCAATAAGAAACATTAGTGGTTGAATTTTTGCAGAATCGCAGTATTTCAGTTCATTTGATATTAACAATTGAGTTTCTAATTCAGATGCCGAGCCAAAAGAAATTCGAAGAAAATTTTTGTATTCGAGTTTTGAGCGTCTATAACCTTCAGCAATATTTGATGGGATTGAGATTGCCGCTCGTCGCATTTGGTTTGTTAGACCATACATCTCATTTTGTGGAAACGTTTTAGTTAGTTCATATACTTTCACACTAAGGGCAAAAGATTTTTGCCAGACTATTAAATCTCTATAAGTTGTGATTGTGTTTGATAAAGTTTCTTTCATTTGTCTGGTTGTTTTGATTATCGTTCGCCCCTACTCCCTACACGCTACTCCCTACTCCCTATAACTGGTGGAGCTGGAGGTAACTTGTTTGGTAGTGGTTCAGCTGTCTTTCGCAGATCGACCACATTTTTGGATGGCTTGTTGGCTACGACTAGGGTTTCTTCTTCCTTTGTTTCTATCTCCCCCGCCCAATCGTTCATGGAACTTACTTTTTGCGACGGTGTGCCGGGTATGCCGCTTTGTTTGGGTGTTAGTGATTCTAACGGCCGCCCTGTCAATGGCGCGCGCGGCGGCGCGGGTTGTTTTGGAGTGGCGACAGTGTCATGTTTCCGTTTATAAAGTTGGGAAATTTGAAAATAGTTGGGGGCGATAATTTCACTTGTTAGTTTCGAAGCGATTTTTTGCGCGATCACATCCGTTGTCCCTAATTTGTTTTTGAGTGAACTGGTGAGTTCCGCGGGGTTTAGGTTGCCAAGGGCAATTTCCCGCACCGTTCGGGCGATATCTGATATTTGGTCTTCGTTTAAGCCGTTTTCGTTTCCCAAAAGATAGATTAGGGCAGATGTTTTGGTGTCCGCAAGTTTGGCTTTTATGTTTTCTGGCAACTGATCCAAGACTTTGGGATCAATAATATTTGGATCAACACCAATGGGGCTGGCTTTAAGAAAGAGCCACCACTCCGCCCTTTCTTCTTCGGTAAGTTTAGATGCATCCATGATATTAAGAAATAATATTTAATTTATTTTTTGCGTAAGCGACTGTGGCTAACATACCGGGGCTAAGTTTTGGATCATTTTTGATTGAATTCAAATGTCTTGTCGCAACGGCTTGCAAGGCGGTATTTGTTGATCCAATTGTGGCGTCCAACTGTCCCTTTGTCATTGGTACATCAATCTTAGCCGCGATAGCCGCCTCCAAGTCTTTTGCATCAAGTTTTGCATAATCTTCCGGTTTAATCTTTCTAAAGGCTTTTTGTAAGGCGGCTCTTTGGGTATCTACTTTTGTCTGTTCCTGACTAGAAAGTGCGGTGCCGCTCAATAGCTTATCGCGTAGAGTGGACCCCATGACTGCCTTAACGGGATCTTTTGTTTTCCAACTTTCATTTATTTTATCACGTGCTTCGGATTTCGGTACCATTGACAGTAATTTTTGATACTCATCTTTATCTTTGTCAAGATCGCCATTTTTCATTAATTTCATTCCAGCCGCGGCGTTGCCGCGATTAAACGAGGCACGCAATTGATCTTCACTCATGCCCGCTAGTGCTTTTTCATCTTCGCCCAGTTGGGCATCAATGTTCTGTCCGCCATAAATTCGTTTAGCAAAACGTCCAGCAGTTCGTGCGTTTTTTACTCCGCCGGCAACATATGGAATTTTACCCGCGACATTGCCAATACCGCGTGCGGTTAGTTCTCCACCTTTTTTCGCTCCTCCTACTGCAGCACCGCCAACTAATCGTGCTGGCAGCATTCCAAGTTTTCCAGCCCCCAGCACTGTCCCCCTTGCTGCTCTAAGTGCGCCGTTGGCGCCGAAGATGCTTAATGATTTCGCGACATAAACGGCGCCAAAGATAAAGACGGAGACAAAGACCACATCAATGAGACTTCCCAAAACCCCATTGAATGTGCCAGCGGCACCTGAAGTGGCCAATGTGCCGTCTGGCCAAAATTGTCCCACCAAAGAAGATGTATCTTTACTTTCAGTGCGTTGTAGCAAACGAATTGCCAAAGCAAGAAAGAAAGTGGCGATGGGTAGAAAAAAAGTGTAATTGATGAATTTTGACCACCAGTCGTCCGCGTATTTTTGTGCCTTGGGAATAAGCGAAAAAACGTAGGGTACCGGCGCGAGAATCAGCAAAATAATTAGCATAATCAGCCGGACAAAAATCAGGATGCCGAGGAAAATGAAAGCCACCGCGAAAACACCGAGCATTATGACGGACATCGCGCTTTTAATAACAACCATAAAATATTCTGCTGATTTCTTTTTTGTAATAATTGAAGGGTCGGGGGTAGCCCCATTTTCATCGTTTGGCAAAAGAGCTCTTATTCGAAATTTTCCATCAGTCAAAGTATCTACCCACTCTACATTCTTGAATGTGTAAAGTTGACCAATTTGACCCGCGGATGTTAAGCCGATGGCAAGACGACAGCCAATCCCCTTATCTTTTCCGCTGACTTTGTCTTTACACGCATCGGTGGTTGCGGGCATAACTGAATCAGCAATAGTGTTCGTCATCACGTTGGCGACCTGTAAAAAGGCGCCGCTGATGGCTAAGCTGAAATTAACCAGGAACGCGGCAAACAAAAGTCGCGGAAGAGTTTTGCGCATATTGAATGTTTCCAATCCGGCGATTGTGGAAAAAGAAATCGCCAACAAAACCAAAATGAAAACAAAGTTCAGAATGTCGCGCGTAAACGTCCAACCTTCTTGGACGGTTACGGAACCAGCAAGACGGGTCGCGCCAAAACCAAAGTCGATCAATTGACTTGAAAAATCAATGAGCGCACCGATAAGAAGGGATGTAAGATAGAAAGTTAGGCTGAGGATGTAAATAAAAATGTTCCCGGCGTAGTCCCAAACTGTCACTTCTTTTTCATCACCCAAAACGGGGTTGTTCTGTCGGTTTTTTGTAGCGCCGTTTTGAAAGGAAGTCATGGATTTTAGGTCTGAAATTTGAGCGCCAACATTGTTAGCGTACATTCTCATTTTTCCTTTATCCGCGTCTAATTGTTTTACTCCCGCCATAACATCTTCATTGCGAAGTTGAATCGGTTGTCCTAACGGCACTTCAATACCGCTGTTGTTTCTTGTGTAGTAAGTTGCAGTCCAACTTGAGTCCGCGTTTTTTATAAGAGATAAAGATGATGGGGTTGGATTTGCGGCATGTGATGTAAGGACTAGTACGAAGAATAGTGGCAACGATAGAAAACAACACAGGATTATTTTGAAACATGTTTTCTTCATGGCATTGCGAACATAAATTTAGTACCGTTGGCGCTGCGGACATCGGAAACAAAGACACCTGTTTTTACACTTGGCGCGTAGACGACCCAAATACAGGCATTTCCGTCCGGAATAATGTTGGTATCGAGTGTGGTTTGGGTGGTTGAGTCACTCAAGTACACGGATTGGCCAACTAGTTGCTGTGCCTTGAAGTAAGACACAGTCCAGTTGGTTGAAGATGTCGGTAGACCGACGAATTTGGCAATATCCACCACTTCTTGTTGCGACAAAGTAGGGTCGTTACACTCGTTGGTGGGGGCGGTGGGGGTTATGGAAGGGGTCGTTTCCCCAGTATTGTTGCCACCGGAGTTAGAAAAGAAGCTACTAAGCAGGTCTTTAAATGTATCCGGTGAGAATTGGTTTAGTAGCTGTTCTAAACGGCCATTGGGAAATTGTTCTCGCGCGTTTTGCAGTTGGTCTGCTTGATTGTTGATTTGGTCGGCCTGAATACGCTCCGCGTAATTTAGAGCATCTTGCATATTTCCTAAAGAAGCGCCAGGGTTTTTATTGGTGTAGCCGTTAAGCTTGTTGTTGTCGCCAACCGAGCTGCCATTTCCCTTCATTCCTGGGTTGGTGACTTTTTTTTGACTCTCTGTTCCGGCTACAATTGGCGGAAGAGTCATGCTGGTAGGAACATCGGCGTTGGCGGCTGGCAGATTTGCGGCAAGTTGAAAAGGTGCAGCGATCAGCGTTGTAGCCTTAGCCGCCTGCATTGCCGCGGAAGCAATTATGCCACCTATCTGGTTAGCAAAAGGGCTAATCGTGTCAGATAATACTTGTCCGTTAGAAGTTTCACCAAGGCTTCGTGTTCCCGCTTGTTCAGGAAGCATTCCGTGCAGATCGGGAGCGGTGGCAGCTAGATTATTCGCGCGACCAATCGCGGCTCCCATGAGACGGACAAAAACACCGGTGCTGTTCATGTCGCTTAACGCGATATTGGCGACACCGCCGTTTAACGTTTTAATTTTTCCTTGTTCGTAGGGGTCGCTAGACTGGATATCTGTATCACCTTTTGTTGGTATGGCACCCATTGCCACGGCGCCAATTTCTCTTAGAAAGTTGGCTTCACCCGCTGAATAAGCTTTGTTGTTTTGTCCTTCCGTGACCATGTCCGAACTGTAGTTGGTGACACCCGTCGGACTGATGCCAAAAACCCACTGCGCGGCAATCGTTCCGATAATATCGGAAAAACTTGAAGGAGTGGCGGCAAAACCGGTACCGCGGAATTTCATTGTTTCAATCAAACTGTCCGGTACGACTCCGCCGTAACGCAAATAGGTATAAAGCATTGCTTCGTCAGCGTTGGCGTTGCGCGGTTGAGTGCTGGTGTTGGTTGTCGCCGCGAAAGTGTTACCGGCGAAAGAAAATACAACTACGCAAGCCAATAATTTTACTGTCTGTAAAAGGATTTTTTTCATTGTTGGGTTCCTCCCGTTATTTTATCATCGCCGGTCACGTATTGGTCGCATGGGTCTGTTCCATTTGCGGTGCTGCTGCCATTCGCGCCAGTGATAGAGTTGGGACCGTATAAGTCGACCATTAAACGACAAGACAAGGCCGCGAATTCCACGCGCATTTGCTCGGCCAGTGCCTTGCGCTGGAGTGTTTCCCGTAAAAAGGCGTCGCCGTTATCGCTGGTTACTTGGCGGACGGTAATGTGGGGCAAATTAGTGCGTTCTTGGGGTTCGAGCGCGGTGGCTGTGCCGGCGGGACCAACTGTAACACTGCCATCATCATTGGTTACCGCCGTTCTCGCGTCAGTGCGAGGATAATACTTGCCGGTTGCCAGGAAGTTTCCGATGCGGGTGTTGTAATCGATATTTGGCGGGCTTGTTGGCGCGTAAGATGAAGGCGGAACGGGCGTTGCGTTTGGATCAATCGAAGCTGGAGGTGCTTCCACGTAATCCGCTTGGTTCATCGCGGCGAGAAAATTGTAGAAAACTTGTTCTTGTCCCTTATCGGTGTAGAACATCGCGTGCGGATCGGCGAGAGCGGGGTGAGGTGTGAGAAGGATTATCGTAACAAAAATAATTGAGAAAAAAGACATAAAGCCTATTTGTCTCATTCGTCTTTGCGAGGTTTCTGATTTTTGCGTGCAAAAATCAGAAACCGTGGCAATCTCTGCGTCGAAAATTTGATGGGATTGCTTCGCCTCGCCCATCGCAAGCGATGGTCGATGGCTCGCAAAGACGGCGTGCGTTGGCGTCGATATTGGTTTGTTTGTTGTGTTTATCTCCATGGATATATTTATCTACTGTATATTGTACTTCTTTTCCAGAATTTTGATATCATCCCCTACTTCCGTGAAGACGGCTTTTAATCCTTCGATGCGTGAAGCCGCCACAAGCACGGAAACATAGTCTTGTTGGTAGTTTTTGAGCGTTTCGGTGTTGTTTTGCAGCGCGACCACGGCCGAGAGGTATTTTTTGTGTAGTTCCGCTACTTCTTTAGGCACTTCCGTGTCGCGGAAAATTTGGGTATTTCCTTTTAATTTGGCAATAACGAGATCAAGCGGCGTGGGATCATTTTTACCGGTGAAAGTGGTAAAAGCGGCGGTGATTTCCTCCGGTGTTACCGTTTTAAGCTTCGTATTTTTTATAACAGACAGTGTATCCAGGTATTTGACAATCGCCGCTTTGCCTGTCGCGGTGGAAAGATGGATGTCACTGTCAAGAATAATGGGTAAGATGCCGCGTGCGTTTGTTTCGTTGATAAATTGGTTAAGCTCCTCCTCGTTGTCGGTGACACTTTGCGGGGCGGGATTAACGCCGGTCTTGTTCACAAACAATTGCGTCATTGAGGGTGTCGGCATTGGAGAAGCTACCGTGTTTGGTGTTAAGCCAAGGCGGTCGATTTTGTCATTTGGCGACTTGATTAACGGATCATAGCCATTCGCCACTTCGTCACCGTCCTTGTAGCCGTCACCATCAGTGTCGGCATTTCGGGGATCGGTTTTATAGAGCGCTTCCATGGCGTTCGACAGACCGTCGCCATCGGAATCAACTTCCGCGGATGGAATAAGGATATCGCTATTGTTTATTTGCACGGGGCTGACACTTGGTTGGGCGGAATTATTTGCCGTATTTGTGAGAAAAGCGGTTTTATTTGTCTTTTTATTATTAAAAAAAGCTTGATAACCAAACCAGACAATGGAAAGCACAACGATTGTTCCCACAAAGGGGATGATCATTGAACTAATGTTTTGAATGGGGGTGGGTTTTTGCATTTCGTTGGATTATTGCTTAGTCACGTCTTTGCGAGCCATCGACCATTGTTTGCAATGGGCGAGGCGCGGCAATCTCCGTAAGGTGTTTACTACTGGAGATTGCTTCGCCTCGCTTGATAGCGATGGCTCGCAAAGACGGATGGTGTTTTTGTGTCATCAGAAATCCTGCAAACACTCGCTCACCTTAGTATAGCTGTTGTCGTGGCGAGTGATATCACGACAGTCTTCACAGGTGCGATTACTGTCATCGGGACAATAGCCGGTGGACTCGTAGGTTAAACCATGTTGACCGCCGGTGGAACAGTGGCATGAGCAGTCACTTGCCCAAAAAGGGTCGCCCGTCGCTCCTCCGCAGGGTTTCCCCTCTCCTGATACGTCCTCAATTCGTGGGGGTGGTTGTGGTACGGCGCTGTTTATGCTTTTTAAGCTGATCTTGTTGAGATTGTAATCACCGGAACCAACGCCATAATTGGCGGCGCGGGTTGTTTTGTAGGCGGATTGAGTTTGCATAACCGGAATCCGGACATGGCTGATGACTTGTCCGGCGAAACTCCCGATTGTGTTGAGAATTTTTTGCACGATGTCGGTAATTTCTTGTTCGACATTTGTTGTGTTGTTTCGAAAAGGGTTCCAGAATTCATCGGACGGTGTGGCCGACGCGGCAACCGGAAAAATAATTACTACAGAAATGATTAATAAAAAAAGGTAACGCATTTCTCGTTAAGAATAGCATTTTTGTATCATTTAACGAAGCCGGATTACCTGTACCACTCACGGAGCGGAGTAGCTTGTAAAAACCTCTCTAAATAACCCATTCCCGTGACAACGGGAATCCACGTTAATATTTGCGTGGGCCCCCGATTTCTCGGGGGTGGTGGTATTTTAAGGTGTTTACCTGTTATATCGACTTAATTACACGATATGCAACAAAAAACGGCCGATGTGGCCGTTTTTTTGTGAATGTAAAATTGTTACGCTGCTTTTTTTCGCGGAGTGCGTCTTGTTTGGCGTACCGGTGACGTAATGGCTTCACCTCTTGTTTCTTTATACAGGGTAATCAGGAAAGAAACACCCCAGAGGTTGATGATAAGCGGAATTAACCAGTAAAAGATTGGTAACGGAGAAACAGCGTAAGAAATAACGCCGGCAAAGATTATCCAAGTGACAATTTTCAAGAGAATTTTGAACATTACGGGACGAACCAGTGTTGTGCTGTATGTCAGGGCGTGGAAACCCGTGTTTTTACCCGTCGCGACTATTATTTGGGCGAACGAAAGCCAAGTCGCCGTGACAACAATCGGTACGATGAAAATTATAAAACCGATGAATAAGACAATGTTGGCGATTATGGGATTGAAAATTGAAAGTAGTAATTCTTCTCCGCCGTTATTGGTCCAAAAAATTAGAACAACAAGCGGCACTATCGCTACGGCGAGATAGACAAACACTAAAATATCCGTGTACAGAAACGTGGGGAAACGGCGGGTGCCGATTTGCAAAGCCTTGCGCGCGCCGATGTTTTGGCCAAGGCTGAAAACGGCAAACAGCGCGGCACGAATAATCTCTTGAAGTATCAAAAAAGCGATCAGGGCGATTAGCGCGATCGCGCCCACGACAACCGAGGCGGCGTTAAGCGCGGGAAACTCGTTTGTTTGCAAACTTGAATACAGGATAATCAAATAAGGAAAAGTGAAAGCAAGAGGAATTAGCGGCAAAAAGATAATTTTCGCGCACGTGCGCCATGTCGCGCGCAACACACCAAAACTCGCGCGGAGTTCGGTTGGAAAGGTTGAGAATTTTGCGTTTGTCATTTTTGTTAATTTTAAGAGTTTGGATGTTAGAAATTATTATACAACTATTTCAATTTAGATACCAAAAATGTCGGTGTCGGTAGGCGATCCACCCGGCCCGGAGGCGGCATAACTCTCCGCGCTTTGACGCAAACATTCTTGGTAACCGGAATCCGTCGGCGCCCCTTTGGGATAACCCGGGAACGTGCCATGGTCCGTGCCGATGTATTTATCGTGTTTAACAATACGCGAGCCGAAACATGTTTCGCAAGGAATATTCCAGGTTGCTTTTCCTCCCGCGTTTCGGTGCACATTTACTTGTCCGGCGAAATCAGGGATTGGACACTCGACTTTTTCGCCACAACGACAAAAACAATCATATTGGTGATGCCAATCTTGAAATGGCGGTCCAATCTCGATGTTTCCCAAACTTACTTCTCGTGGATAGCCAACCCAATAAGGGTCGCCCGGGTTATCGCCGCAAACGGTTCCCAGTTTGGGGGTGTCGGTAATATTTTTTCCGCCAATTTTTTTGTAGTCTGAAAAAAGACGGACGACACTTTGTTTCACTCTCTCCGCGAATTGCGATTGTCCGGTTTTCATTCCCAAATAGGTCGGATCCGCCTTAAACGGTTGTACCAAACTTCCGATCGCTCTCGACATCCCGGCAAACCAGTCGTAACTGGCGGGTAAAATGCCAAGCAGCGGATCAACGTCGGTTTTAACGCCCGCTTGTATTTGCGCGATACCCTCATTGATTGAAGGGTCGGAAGGATCACGGTTAATGATCGCGGGGCCAGTTTTTGTCGCTGCCTCGGCAGTGGAAATTGACAACAAGAACAAGATGAAAACCAAGATCAGAACGGATTGCCCTTTTTTGAGGTTCATGGATTACGGCACAACCGTTATCCCAGTCGCAGCGCCACCGCCGCTATAAACCTGGATCATCGAATTGATAATTACGCTAACGATGTTAGACAAAAGAGATTGTGGGACACCACTATTCACGGCCTGCTGCAGTAAACTGTTAAGCGTGGAATCTCCGGAAGTGGTCGCCGTCGTGACCGTCTTAGTACCGCAAGCGCCGGCATGACTGACAATCACGTTGTATTTGGTGGCAAAGCAAGAGTTGGCGTAGGTCTGACCGTCTGCTCCGCACACGGGAGCGGAAGTGACAGGGCAAGTAATTGCGTTGTTGGCGTTGTTTCCGTTAGTATTGTTGTTGTTTTTTAGGAAATTTTGAAGAAGCGAACCAAGAGTTTTGGCAAGACCGCTCTTATTTCCGCTGGAATTACCAAGGTTGGACGATCCGGTGTTTCCCGTATTGTTTGTGCAGCCACCGTTGGTACAGCCGCCGTTATTGTTTGTGTTTGAATTGCCAAGATTATTATTCTTTAGTAGTTTTCCCGCATTATCTTTTTGTTCTTGAGTAGTTTCTGAAAATATACAGTCTTCTGAAACGTTAACATCTTTGTCATCCGCACTTTTAGCAGTTTTAACGCCAACAATATAAGTTCCCGGTCGCATTCTTAAACCATTAATCGTATAACCGCTTACTCCATCGTTATTAATAAATTCAATCGCCTGCTCTCTGGTTGGAATGATTGTATTTTTTATGTACCCAGCTCCTTTTTTTGCTTCATCCACCTGATTACCACTAGTTTTTTGTTGGGGGGTGTACCCTACCGCGGTTCTTTGGACAAGCGCCAAATCGTCCGCCTGGAGAGGAAAGTAACCAGCTTGTCGTAATCGTTGGTTGGCTTCGTAGTCTTCCGGGTTGTCGTGATTAAAAATATTTGAAGGGTCGATACAATCACCAATCGGTGTTTCATTAATGAAGATACCGGGTTGTCCGCATAAAGCTCCATATTTTTGTGATGGCCCCGGGGTGACGACAATACATTGACCTTTGCTGGGTTGGGGTTTATTGTTTCTTGCTGACAACGCGCCAGGTCTCGCCATGATGGGGGCGTCATTGCTACCTGCTCTTGAGATGTTTAAATTTTTTGATCCGGGCCAGGCGTTTAGTTCTTTAAAAGTTATTATGTTGTCTTTGTCAGTATCAATAGCGTCAAAATTTTTGGAGATTGTTGCGTAATCAGTTTTAAATATACCCGTCCACGTAGAATGCTCTGCATCGGATGATTGTCCTACGACTCCAAACTTACCACCTTCGGCGATTGCGCTTTCGGGGAGAAATTGTGGTGAAGTACAACGTCCGGAACCACAAGAATAATCGTCAAGCACAACGTACTTTCCCGAATCGTTTGCTATTTTGCTTAATTCGGTCGTGAAGGAAGCCTCATTTGTGCCAAGGTACATGATTCCTTCTTGGTATCCGTGACTGACAACATAAACATGCAGAACGTCATCGTCGGTCATGTTACCGGTTGCGCTTTTTACCGCATTATATGTTATCTGCGGATTATTGGCCGCGTGAATTTCAGGTAAAACTTCCGTTTCCATTCCAGCGGTCTTCATCGTTTGCGCAATGTATGAAGGATCAGGTTTTCCGTAGTTGGTGGGGTCTCGACTCAAACCATTTTTAACTGCTAATTCCATATCTCTAGCAAGATATACTGGCAGGATATAAATCTTTGCGTATGAAATTGTGGGAATAGCGAAGACGGATAACGCGACAATAAACCCGAGAATATTTTTTATTTTTTTGTTATTCATCTGTCATAAATATAATGGATGAGGGTGTTACGGCACAACCGTTATCCCAGTCGCAGCGCCACCGCCGCTATAAACCTGGATCATCGAATTGATAATTACGCTAACGATGTTAGACAAAAGAGATTGTGGG
>Ga0172379_10004020_pt1 | contig 22425 bp, 23 predicted proteins | sample GrowelOW334metaG_FD_119756 | JGI IMG/M metagenome (GOLD analysis project Ga0172379, IMG submission 119756) | Groundwater microbial communities from an aquifer near a municipal landfill in Southern Ontario, Canada - Groundwater well OW334 metaG | ecosystem: Environmental > Aquatic > Deep... | reverse complement strand
ACGAGGATATAAATTCACCGCAATAGTCGACAATCATGCACCAGTCGATAAATTGAGATCCATAAAAGCTTACGGGGGTAATTTACATTTCTGCCAAGATGAAGAAGATCCAAAAGGTGGGCACTTGGTTGATATTCGACGAAAAGCTGCAAGACGATTAGCCGAAGAAAGAGGTGGTATTAATCTTGATCAATACGATAATCCAGAAAATCCGAAAGGATATTATGAGACCTTGGGTAAAGAAATATTTGAACAGGTGCCTGACGCAGATTATTTAGTGGGGACGATAGGGACTGGTAGTTCGCTATCCGGGTCTGGGCGATATATAAAAGAACATGGATATACAAAAATAATTGCTTTAGAACCAAAGGGTTCCAGCCACTTCTCGCCTCACGGACACGGTTACTTTATTTCAGGACCCGGATACCCAGCTGGAGCAATCCTGCCGAAAAATATTGATACGGCTCTTTTTGATAAACATGATTACGTTGCCGATAAGGAAGCATTTAATACAATGCGATTTTTTGCTCGACACAAAGGATTACTTGTCGGAGATTCAAGTGGAATGATGCTCTACTATGCAATGAAATTCATTAGGGAAGAACCCGTTTCAGAAAAATTAAAAAAAATGGTTTTAATTATCGGTGATAGTGGAGAGAGTTATCTTACTCACGCTTTCAATGATGAATGGATGGCAGAAAAAAACCTTTTGGATGAAAAAGTGACGGAAGAATTAACAGATTTTTATATTTAACTTGCAGAGCCACCCCTCGGAATCGAACCGAGGACCCCACCCTTACGAAGGGTGTGCTCTACCAACTGAGCTAGGGTGGCTAAAACTATCACCGAGAGCCGTCGATGAGGATTGAACTCATGGTCTCTGTCTTACCAAGACAGTGCTTTACCACTAAGCTACGACGGCTAAAACAATTTTTACTAAAATTGTTCGCCCGAACATTTGTAATGTTTTAGGGCTTAAACAAATTAAGAATACTACAAATCAAGCCTATTTTCAATCATTGCAAAATATAGTTTTTTTTGTTATAATTTTGCTTTATATAGCGGGGTGGAGAAATGGTATCTCATAAGGCTCATAACCTTAAGACGACCGTTCGATTCGGTCCCCCGCAACATCATGAAAAAGAGTAACGTTAGTTACTCTTTTTCAGAATGCGCGGTCGAAGGGACTTGAACCCTCAACCTCCCACGTGCACTTATCCAATATTTTCATAAAGGCATGGACTATATCTTCACCATGAGATTAACTTTTAGGTGCTTTGGTATCTAGTCTCTACGGCGTCCCCTTCTCTTTGCTTATCTTATTATAAAAGCAAAATTACGGAAGAGTTCCCACGGTATTCGCATGTTTATTATTTAAAAATAAATTTAGCCTTCACCGTTATCCCAAAGAGTTTCAACCCTGCTTTAACAGGGAAGCTGCACGAATCTACAGGCGGGTGCTCTAACCAGTTGAGCTACGACCGCATTCTTAAACACTTTACTAAAATAACATAAAATAGAAAAAATATCTACTTTATTGTGTCGATGGCAGGAGTTGCACCTGCGACCTTCTCTTTATGAGTGAGATGCTCTAACTAACTGAGCTACACCGACATTTATTTGTCTTCTTATCTTAACAGATTTCACTAAAAATTCAAGGCCATAATTAAAACAAAAAAGAGCAGCCTTAGCTGCTCTTTTTATATCACATTCAATTCTTCAAAAAAGTTTTGATACATTTTTATCACCCGACGAGCTTCAATCTGAGAAAGAGGGAAATCAGATCCTTGGTGGGCAATTTGGTTGCGAACGATATGTGCATCCCAAGCATTCTGGATACTCATATACCCACTCGCCTTGGCCCCTTCTAGAAGTTCTGCCACCGACTCCCCAGACAATCCCCTCTCTTTCAACACCTCCTCCATCATCGAATCAGCTTCCATAATAGCCACTCGCCAGTCAGATTCATTGGGACTCTCGACAAGGGTGAGAATATAATGCCAGCGAGGATTTGCATTTTTGTCTCTTTCTTTTTGTTTTAATGCCGCCTGATGGATTTCATGGTCGATTTCATCTAGATCATAAAGTTGTATTTCAACCAATCTAACCAAAGAGAAAATAATAATCGTAATACAAACAATGGAAAGAATCATTGATATTACTCCAATAACTGACCAAGTATGCAGGTCAGTTATGAAATAATAAGCTGGTGTGAAAAAATCCACAATTCTTCCAAATATATATTCAACATTCAAATACCTTGGAGTAAAAAGTGGATTATTTAAAGCTGATTGTATCCCGTTTGGTTCCATACTTGTATTATATCAATCTTTCAAAATCTTTCCCAATAGTAAAGAGGATATCTTCTCTCAAAAATGGCGCCATGATATGAAGGCCGAATGGTAGCCCTTCCTCATTCTTACCAGAAGGAATAGAAATAGCCGGAATTCCAGCGATATTGGCCGGGACAGTAAACAAATCTGAAAGATACATACTGATAGGATTATTTAATTTCTCACCAAATTTGAAAGGCATAAATGGAGAAGTGGGGGTGATAATGGCATCCACCTCTTCGAAAGCTTTAGTTAATTCCTTTTTTATCTCTTCTTTAACCTTTACCGCTTTATTATAATAAGCATCAAAATATCCATGAGATAATATAAATGTGCCAAGCAAAACACGGCGACGGACTTCTTTCCCGAAACCTTTCCCGCGACTCTTGGTGTAAACATCATAAAGTTTTTGCTCTTCACTTGAGAGTCCGTATTTTATCCCATCATATCGCGCAAGATTACTCGAAACTTCAGCAGGGCAAATTATATAATACACCGCTAATGAGTATTTGATTAAAGGCAGTGAGACATCTACAATCTCATAACCAGCTTCTTCTAATTTCTTGCAACTTTCTTCAAAGTTTTTCAAAATATCTCTATCTGTCCCATCAGTAGAAAGGAAAGATCTAGGTACACCGATTTTCTTTTTTAAAGGTGATGGTTTTATTCTGTCTTCCATTTTTATCGAAGTACTATCGTTTTTATCAAAAGCATTTATCGCATTGAATAGTATCTCGGCATCTCTGACGGTTTTCCCAAATGGGCCAACCTGGTCTAGCGACGAACCCATCGAGATAATTCCAAAGCGAGAAACTGCCCCGTATGTTGGCTTTAAACCTACCAAACCACAGAAAGCGGCTGGCTGGCGAATAGAGCCCCCTGTATCACTCCCTAGGGCCACAAGAGCCCCGTCCATAGCGACTGCGGCGACTGGCCCTCCTGATGACCCTCCTGGAACACGGGTTATATCTAGAGGGTTTTTGGTGTTGCCGTAAGCACTTGTCTCAGTCGAAGAACCCATGGCAAATTCGTCCATATTTGTTCGCCCCAAGAAAACTACTCCTTCATTCTTCAGTTGTTTTACAATTCCGGAATCATAAGTAGCTTTGTAATTTTCAAGAATTTTCGATGAAGCCGAAGCGATGTGACCTTCAAAAAGCATATTGTCTTTGAGGGCGATAGGGATACCAGTCATCAATGTGGCTGTGCCATTCTGAAAAATCTCTTCGGCATGTTTAGCTTGGATAAGAACATCCCCATAAACTTCTAGGTAAGCATTTATTTCTTTATTTTTTTCTTTTATAACATCCAAGTAGGCCGTGACTAATTCTGTCACGGTAAAATCACCTTTCGTCAAAGATTCATGCGCCTTTTCTATTGTTAAATTTTTTAAATCAATTTTCATATAAGGCTCTAGGCTCTAGGCTCTAGGCTCTAGCTAATGCCTGGAGCCTAATGCCTAACGCCTGTTTATAATATTTGTTTAACTTTTAGAAATCCATCTTGCGTATCTGGAGCATTGGCTAAAACTTTTTCAGTATATTCTCCTCTTTCATTCGTAACTTCATCTTCTCTTATGACATTGTGAAGAAAATGGTCTTCAGAATTTTTTACCGATAAATCTTGTCCATCCGAAACTTCCTGGACCTGCGAAACATACGCCAAAATAGGATCGAAATCCTTGGCAACTTCTTCCATCTCCTTTTCGCTCATATCAATACGAGCCAAATCTGCTAACTTTTTAACATCTGCTAGATTCATTCTTATAGAATAACATATTTTATCAATTTTTAAAATTTAGATCGGGCCAGATTAAAAAATAGTCTTACTGGAGGGGCTTTTGAGCGCGTCGGCGCGAAAACTGAACGAATTTTCAGCAGAAAATTGGTGTACCCTCCAGGAAGAGCTATTTTTAAATCTGGCTAAGTAATATTTAGATTATTTTTAGAAATTCGGGTTCAGAAAGAATCTTGACTCCGAGTTTTTGGGCGTCGGTGAATTTACTGCCAGATTTCTCCCCTGCCACTACATAGCTAGTCGCTTTCGAGACTGAAGAAGAAACACTTCCACCATTTTCAATAATTTTCTTTTTTGCATCTTCTCGTGACATTGTCGAAAGAGTGCCAGTAAGGACAAAAGTCTTGCCACTTAATTTTAAATTCTTGGCTTTCTCGTGGAAAACATTCACACCATTTTCAAATAGTTTATTCATAAAGCCAATATTTGATTTATTTTTAAAGTATTCAAAAATACTTTGCGACACAACCGGCCCAATATTTTCGATATCATTAATTTCAAGAACACTCGCATTTGACAACTTCGTTAATGATCCAAAATGATTGGCCAAGTCACGAGCCGTCTGCTCCCCAACGTGAATAATTCCAAGAGCATAAATAAATCGCCAAAGTGGAATCTTCTTGTGAGATTGGATAGAAGAAATAATATTATCGGCAGATTTCTCCCCAAATCTCTCAAGCCCTGATAAATCAGCTTTCTCTAGTGTAAATAAATCGGCTGCATCACTGATAAGACCTTCATCTTTCAAACGATCTAAAATTTTTGGACCAATTTCATAAATTTCAAAAATATTCACAAAGTGTTGCAGACCTCGTCTACTCCTAGCCGGACAGTTTTTGTTAGTACAATAAAATGCAACACTAAAAGCGGAAGTTACCCCAGCTTCTCTTTTTTCTACACTTGAATTACACACTGGGCAAACTTCTGGCATTTTAAATTTCTTTTCTTTGCCAGTTCGTAATTTCGAAAGCACTTCTACCACCTCTGGAATAACATCCCCAGCCTTTTGGATAACAACCGTATCCCCCATACGAATATCGAGTCGATTTATCTGATCAATATTGTGAAGCGTCGCTTTCGAAACAGTCGAGCCAGCAACAAGAGTCGGATTAAAATGCGCAACAGGAGTAAGCACCCCCGTGCGGCCGACATTTACTGTTATCCCCACTACTACTGTAGTAGCCCGCTCAGCTTGGTATTTATATGCGGCCATAAATCGTGGAGCCTTCCCGACAATGCCTAGAACTTCCTGTAAATCTAGCTCATCGACAGATATGACAATTCCATCCGTGCCATAAGGAAGATTGGGGCGAATTTTTTCTATCTCTTCGATAAATAAAAATACATCATCAAAGCTTTTGGTTTTTTTCTCATAAGGTGGAACTTGAAAACCGAGTTTACGCATAAGATCATGTTTTTCTGAATGAGTTTTTAAATCATATTTATTTTTCTCATCTTTTATTTGGGTCAAATCCCACGCAAAGAGATCTAAATTCCTCTCTTTAACAACATTAGGGTCAAGCTGGCGCAAACTTCCGGCCGCCGCATTCCTTGTATTAGCGAAAAGTTGTTTACCTTCCTTTTCTTGAATTTTATTCAAACGATTCCATTCTCTCTTCGGCATCACCACCTCTCCGCGAACTTCCAAAAATTCTGGATATGGGGCTTTTAATTTAAGTGGAATCGTCCCAATCATTTTCAAATTCTCCGTCACATCTTCACCAATCCATCCATCACCCCTTGTTGAACCTTCGACGAAAATTCCATCTTTATATATAAGTGAAGCCGATAATCCATCCACTTTTACTTCACAAAAATAACTTGGTTTTTTATTTATGAGTTTAGAGATACGAGTTTCCCATTCTAAAATTTCAGGATACGAGAAAACATCATTCATGGATAACATTCGAATGTCGTGTTTAACTTTTTTAAAATTTGGTAGTGGTTCCCCCGCTACACGATTAACCATACTGTTCGGATCAGCAAATTCTGGATATTTTTTCTCAAGATCATGAAGCTCACGAGTTAGTGACTCATAAACATCATCTGTCACATGTGGATTATTCTCTACGTGATACTCGAAACGTAATCGAGAAATCTCTTCCCGGAGTTTTTTTACCCGCCTAGAAACGTCGAGGCTAGTTCGGTTTTTTGAGTCGAGCTTATTCATATAAAAGACCTAATAATTAATTTCAATTTCACGTTCAACTGTTCTCGGACTGTTCATATCGCAAAGATTATATCCCTTGGCTTTGATTTTCGTTTTAAATTCGCCTTCTGCCTCCGGATCAGGTGTCTTTAATACATCAATATAAAAACATCCTTTAGAAGAATCAGTAGTTGGGTCACTTGGAGATAACCTATAAAAATATGCTCCTTCTGCTCTATCTTCATAAGATATCGTTAAATCTCGTTTCCCACAAGCCCAAGTGCCTTGATCTGTTCTAAAAAGGGTTGGATTTGTTTCGGCTACTATCCATTCAGCATACAAAGCACAATCAGTCGCCATATCTGACTGATAAAATGCTAATTGCGAATCTCGTGCTAAGGAAGAAAGAATTAATTGTTTATATGCTGAACTTGAAAGACCAGCCGCAATTACTGAAATCGCACTAATAACAATGACCGTAAATAATATCGCATAGCCTCCTTTTTTATTTATTTTTGAAAAATTTATTTTCATATTATTTATGGTTGCCACTTCAATAGACTAGTGTGTAAAGTTCTAGTTCTAGCAACGCTTCCATTTATCCAAGAAACACCAACTTCAACATCAATCTGATTTGGATCAGCATTTCTTTCAACAACTATGACTCTCTTAAAATTGGATACCGCTTCACCTGTGGTATGACTATAAAAGACGCCATCTGGAGCATTATCATAATAATACAAAACACAACCTCTCCCTTTTTCCACGTCCGTTTCCCAATTATCAGCACTGCATGTTTGTGGAATAGAACCTTTATCTCGCGCATTTATAAAACATCCATTATTTTCTTCTCTATCACAATCACTATATTTAGCGATAAAAAGGTTCCAAGCATCTCCTGATGCTTCAGAATCTTGAAAAAAGACAGTCGTATCACGATCATTTCTGATATGATCAACTATTTCTTGAGCAAGATAGTTTGCGGTGATTTCATCTCTTGAATATTTGGCTGAAAATAAACTATTAGCTACAACATTCATTAAACTAGCAACTGCAAAAGTTAAAATAAAAACAGCAAACATCGTTTCGACTAATGTAAATCCTTTTTCTTTATTATTTTTTATATTTTGTGTCTTCATATTTTATTGGAAATTACGTTGAGAAGCCATCGTTTGAATTGAGAAATATCTAGGCGTACCATCAAGCATAACCTTACCTTTAATAACTATATAAACACTAGATTGTATATTATCATCAATACTTGAACCATCTACTATAAAATTTAATTTTTCTATATCAATGCCAGAAGCAATAATCGGAGTTGGATCATTATTAACAACTCGAGAGTCAATTCTTTTAATGGTGTGGTATGTTGTCCCATCTGTATTTTCTTCCTCACTCAACATATATGTAATTCTTACATCAGCGCTTTGAGCTTTTTGAGGAATAAATGAAATCGCTGTACCATTGTCACAATCATCAGGCGCCGGATTTGTAGTAATACTATCATTCGCCTCAAAACATGTATAATTCGTTCCCATGCGTATAGAACGAGTCATACTTTCCATGGCAAAATTAACATTATCCATTGCAAAACGTAAAGCTCGAGCATCACGCGCAGCACCGAGAGTGACTACAAGAGATCCCATCGAGACAAGCATGATCATCATAAAAATAGACGTCGCCACCATCATTTCGATAAGTGTAAATCCCTTATTCTTTTTTATTCTTTTAATAATCATTTTTAAGTAACACTTATCTGACCATTATTATAGATAGTAATCGTCTTTACATAACCAGGATTTGCGTCATTTTTTATTATAATTTTTACAGAAGAGATATTTTCTGCATCGCAACTTAATGATTCTATGTTCCCGCTTTCTTTATAACAAAAAGTTGGTTCAGGATTTGGCCGTTGAAAAAATATATCGATAGTATCCCCAATTACTAAAGTTTTTTCACTTCCATCGTTATATATTATCGATGTTATTTTATCAGAACTAGTAACAGCCAGTTCTTCTAAACATTCATTACCAACATTTAAATTATTTATTCCACAAAGACCATTATTATCATAGTTCAATAAGTTGCTAATATTAGCAAATAAAATGAAAGATCTATTTGTGCCAGAATATGCATCAGATACGGGATCAATAGAAAAATGAACTCCATAACCCGGGCTAAAGTCATTATTTGTTCCTCGAACACCGATAGCAAAACTCTGAGCCTTACGAACCGATAAAGCGATATCATCAGCTAAATTTTGTAATGATGAGGTTGAACGGAATTTACCATAATCAAAAATAATTATTACCGAAATAATCGTAAAAATCCCGATAACAACAAGAAGCTCTACTATGGTCATTCCCCGATTATATTTATTTCTGTTAAAAATTTTAAACATTATATTTTATAATAATTATAAAATAAACCACCCGACTAAAGAAAAAATATCGAGATTAAATAAGAAAGTTATCAATGTACTAATAATCAAAAATGGAGCAAATGGGATCTCTGTTTTCATATTAATCTTGCCTTTATGTTTATTTTTTGAAAAAAGCATTATTAGAAGGCTAACTATAGCTCCTATCCAAAAAGAAAGAACGATCATGCAAAGACCGGAAGATATCCCAAGCATCCAGCCAAGGCCAAGGACGAGCTTACCGTCCCCCAAGCCCATGGCTTTCCCTTTTGAAAAATACCAAATCAAAACAAATGGCAAAGCAAGTAGTGGTCCGGCAATTAAATTACCAAGAGTTGGAATTGTAAAAAATGAACCAACTCCTCCATAATTTATAAAAACAGAAACAAGAGAAACAAAGGCTAAAGTATAAGAGAGTTCATCAGGAATAATTTTGTGTCGTAAATCATAAACAGTAATGACCATTAAAAGAGAAAAGATAAACACAAAAAATGTCACTATGATAACGTAAAACCAATAAGATACTTCAAAAGCTGGAAGAAATTTAAAAGCAATCAAAGCAAAAATTAACCCAGTCCCAAATTCAACGAGCGGATATTGATGAGAAATCCGACTGGCACAACGTCGACATTTACCATTCTGGATAAGGAAACTAAATAATGGGATGAGTTCATACCAGCGCAAATGATTACTACAAGACATGCAGATAGATCGGCCTTTAGTTATCGATCTACCCGTATTAAAACGATAAATTACAACATTCAAAAAACTCCCAATAATTGTCCCTAAAAGAAAAATGAATATAAAAATAAGTAAATACATGCTTTTATTATATCATTTAATACCCCAAATTAAAAACACCCCGAACTGAATCGAGGGTGTTTTTAATTGTATAAACTACAAACAAGTTACCCCTGTAATTGCAGATGATAATGTTGTGGAATAAGCGGAGCCATCAGATTTCTTTTTTGTACTTGCCCAACCAGTAGAATCAACACAAAATGCTCCTCCCCCATTACCAGCCAATTGTGCCGCAACCGCCCATTTCTTACCATTAGCCGCTGGAGTTCCTGTCCCCTCAGCAGCACAAAGAGTTTTTGAAAGAGTAATACCCTTTAATAATCCACCTAGACCATTTTTCCCTGCTGTGTTTTCGAAAATACTATTCGCTGTTGTTGCACATGCGGCTACAGCAAAGGCATTCCCTGTTCCACTATAAAGCATCGATTGTGCTCTCATGTTTGAGAGTTGAGAAATAATTCTAGCATCTAGCCCTTTTGCTCGAGCACTAGAAAGTGAGGCGAGAACGATAGAAGCCAAAATACCAATGATGGCGATGACGACTAAGAGTTCCATGAGTGTAAAACCTTTATTTTTTTGCATAATTAATTTTATTTTTAATAATTTGTCTAAAAAAGACGCGACTTTTATTTAAGCTCTTACAATACATAAAATAATTAAGAAGCAGGGCAAGCGGTACCATTAGCCACTAATACAGTAGTTGTCTTAAGCGATGCTCCAGTACTATCTACACACCACATCACAGGAGACCCACTCGCTGATGCCTTCAGTGGTGCTTCTGCGGCCCAAGAAATACCGTCTGTAGCAACATGACATGTTGTCTGATTGTATGCTCCAACGGTTGCAAGAGTATTGGTAACAGTTGAAGTATCATCTCCTGCAGATTTTGCTGCAGCTAAAACTAAATCATATATTGAACCTGTTACATCTAAACAAACAGAATCAGCTGCACTAACATAAAATGAATAATCTTTATCATTATAATAAATCTCTGCTTGTGAACGAGCGTTTGTTAAATTTGATTTTGTTGAAGCATCAGCTCCTTTATTACGAGCGTCACTTAGAGAAGCTAGAACGATAGTAGCCAAAATACCAATGATGGCGATAACGACTAAGAGTTCCATGAGTGTAAAACCTTTATTTTTTTGCATAATTAAATTTATCTTAATAATTTATTTAAATAAGAAGCGACCTTAATTTTTTGTATAAATATATTATATCATATAAATAAAATAAAAGAGCAATAGGTTATCCACACAAAGCCCCCCGACCTAGGTCGGGGGGCTATTTGTATCTTATTTATATAAGAGAATCTTTATGGTGTTGGAGTCACACATACACCTGTGGCATCTGATACTTTTGTACCAACTTCTGCTACTCCTGTCGAGTCAGCGCAGAAGAATGAACCTACTGTACTCAACTCTTGTGATACTGCCCATGTTGTTGCTGTTGAGTTACAGACAGGGGCTGCTAGCCCTACAAGAAGAGCCTGTAAACCTGTAGCTTCACCAAACAAAGTGCCTGCACCAGTACAAGCAACTGAAGGGGTCCCATAACTTGCTGGAACTTGTGAGTTATAGAAAAGTTCAGCTTGAGCTCTCATATTTGAGATCTGAGCTTGAATCTTTGCGTCGGCTCCTTTCTGTCTTGCTGTACTTAGAGAAGCAAGAACAATAGAAGCCAAAATACCAATGATGGCGATGACAACCAATAATTCAATTAACGTAAAACCTTTATTTTTTTGCATAATAATTTTCCGCTTGTGCGGTTCCGCACAAGGCGGAAACTTTAATAATATGTCTTTTATAAAAAGACGCGACCTTAATAATTTTTAATATAGTTATTATATCATATAACTATCTAATAAATACAATACCCCAAACTGTGGATATCTTTTGCCTATGATAGAGTTCCTGCGATGTTGTAAATAGGCATCAATATCGACGCTAACAAAACCCCAACCCCTAAACCTAAAATAACTATCATCATCGGCTCTATTAAGCCTACGAATGTATCCACGGCTTCATTCACCTCACGGCTATAGAAATGCCCCAATGTTTTAAGGATATTCCCCACAGACCCCGTCTCTTCTCCGACACGGATCATCCCAGACATTATTTGTGGTATTTCGGGGTGTTTACCAAAGGCATCTGAAAGAGAACTCCCACTTTTTACAGCTTCGGAAACTTCTTTTAAAATATTCTCGAATACCTTGTTCCCGACAACAGCGCTCGTCAACTCGATAGAATGAACGATTGGGATCCCAGATGAGAGCATGGTATTCATATTGTCGGCGATTCTCGAAAGATACAACTTGGTATAAATATTTTTGAAAATTGGTATCGAAATTTTGAGTCGATCTAGATACATTCCTCCAGATTGAGTCTTTGAATATCGGACAAGGTAAGCAATGAAAAGTCCGACTGCAATGAGAGCAAAAATACCATAATCGACAAAGAGTTCACTCAACTTCATAATCATTTTTGTGAAAAAAGGAATATCGGAACTTGATTCTTTGATGACTTCAGCCAACTTAGGAATGATGAAAGTGAACATCATAATCATCACAAGGATGAAGACTCCGATGACAAACCCTGGATAAATAAGGGCATTTTTCGTTTTTGAAGTGAGTTGATACTGACGATCAAGATAATCGGCTAAATAAGAAAATGTCTGCGTGAGCTTCCCTGACTCTTCTCCCGACTTCACCATATTTACATAAAAGTCCGAAAAAACTTCTTTGTGTTTCGATAGTGCCGTCGAAATAGAAACTCCGGATTTAATATCCTCAGCTGCCTGCTCTAGAACTTTTACCAAGGCTTTATTCTCAGTATTGGTAGCAAGCAAATCAAACGCCTTTAAGGCCGAGACTTGTGATTCGAATAAAGTAGACATCTGTCGCGACATTATCACGATATCTTTCATCGATATCTTTTTATTGCCAAAGAAAGGCAATCCGCCAAGGAAACCTCTTTTGACAGTGTCTTCTTTTATTGAAGAAACAATTAAACCTCGGCGCTGGACAGCGACAATGGCCAAATCCTTCGAAGCAGCATCAACTGTTCCAATTTTTTTCTCACCCGTATTTGTAATAGCTTCGTAAGTAAATAACATATATTAAAACATTTGTTCTAAGGCCTTAGGATTAATAGCATATTCATAAGCACTCTCTAGACTAATCTCCCCTCTTTGAACCAAGTCGATAAGACATCGATTCATATCTATCATTCCTTCATGTGAAGAGGTCTCAATCACGGTATCTATCTCATGAGTTCTCTTTTCGCGAATAAGGTTAGCAATGGCTTTGTTGTTTATGAGAAGTTCATAAGCAGGTATTCGCCCTCCAGCAATACGAGGGATTAATCTTTGAGAGAAAATTCCGAGCAAGCTCGAGGCAAGCTGTAGACGAATTTGGCCTTGTTGCTCAGCTGGGAATGAATCAATGATACGATCGATGGTCTGAGAAGCATTATTGGTGTGCAAAGTCGAGAGAACGAGGTGCCCCGTCTCAGCGGCAGTTACCGCTGCAGCAATAGTCCCGCTATCTCGCATTTCTCCGACGAGAAGGACATTGGCATCTTCACGGAATGCTGACTTTAAAGCGCTGAGGAAATCTTCTATATCAACACCTATTTCTCTTTGATCAATAATCGATTTATCTGGCTGATAAATATATTCGATAGGATCTTCGATAGTCATGATATGGACAGATGATTCACTATTTATGATATTTATCATTGTCGAAAGAGTAGTAGATTTACCTTGCCCGACAGGACCCACAACCAAGAAAAACCCTTGCTTTTTGCGAGCAAAATCTTTCAAAATCATAGGCAAATTCAATTCTTCGAATGATTTAGCCTTAGAGACTAGGCGGATAGCGATACAAGCCATACCTCTTTGGAAAAAGGCATTGCCTCTCAATTGAACTGTTCCCTCTTTTAAATTGCTAGAAAAATCTGAAACTTTTGTATCCAAAAATTTCTTGACTCTCTCAGGCCCAATAAGCTCGGTTAAAACTCCCAAGATGTCAATCTCTTTCATGACGTTGTGTTTTTCGAGCATGATAAGTTGCCCGTTTATTCTGATTGCTGGCTTACGTCCAACTCCCATGTGGAGATCAGATCCGTCTTCATCGATAAGATTTTGTATCAATCCATCTATAAATTTTTTATAATCCATATTATTATTTTTTTGAATTATTAATTATACTGACAACTTTTTCAATGACTTCACTTGGGGTACTCGAGGCCTTTACTATATATCCGGCTGCTCCTAGTGACTCGGCTCGGGCAATATCTGATTGTTGACCTCTATTTGATAGGAAAATAACTACTGAATTAGGGGAAATATTCTCTTCTTTTATTTTTTCTAGTAGTTCAAACCCATCCATATCCGGCATCATAATATCTAGGAGTATTATATCTGGATTTAACTCCTGACGTAATTTATCTAGTGCTGGGAGTGGCCCAAGCGCGATAGAAACGCTAAAATTCGATTTGCTAAACTTGAGAGCATACATATCAAGGAGAAAACTATCATCATCAACTATTAAAATTTTTTTTAGTTCTGTTTCCATATACGTTAATTGTAACACAATTAATTAGAAATTATAAATTTCGAGCATTGGGATATCCCCTTTGATGCTTTTCACTATTGCATCCTCTCTCAAGGTCAGCATTCCTCTTGATCTAGCCAGCTTATATATCTCTTGCTCTAATGGATTCTTCAATATTATACTCTGCATTTCTCTATCTATTTTGAACATTTCAAAAACCGGCGTACGCCCGCTAACCCCCGAAGCACATTCAGGGGAAGGAACAGCTTCATAGATAGTATCTTCGATATTTAATTTGTCTTTGAATTCTTTTGGCAAATCAGCAAACTGTTTATCAATCATTATTCGAGTTGCCTCGTCTATTGGAATTTCATGTTTTGAATTAGGGTGAATTTTACGAGCTAAACGCTGAGCCATACAGAGAATCAAAGTTGGAGCAATAAGATAAGGGTCGATACCCATATCGATAAGACGCGGAATTGCTCCGATGGAATTGTTTGTGTGTAAAGTCGAGAGGACGAGGTGCCCTGTAAGCGCTGCTTGGATGGCTAGCTCAGCTGTCTCTTTGTCGCGAATCTCTCCAACGAGAATAATATTTGGGTCCTGACGGAGAATCGAGCGGAGTCCTGAGGCAAAAGTATATCCGATTTCTGGCATAATTTGTGATTGGTTAACTCCATCGATTCGATACTCGATCGGATCTTCTAACGAGACGATATTCTTATCATCTTTGTTGAGCTCACTTAGCATTGAATACAAGGTCGTTGTTTTTCCTGAACCAGTTGGCCCAGTCATTAAGATTAGACCATAGGGTCGAGTCATCGCATCTCTGACAAGATTTAGATTGTCTTCAGAAAATCCAAGTTGATCCAATTTTTGAATTCCTCTCTGAGAATCAAGAATTCTCATCACAATCTTTTCTCCGAAATAAGAAGGGAGTGTGGAAACACGGAAATCTATTTTACGATCTTCTATCTTTGCTGAGAAACCTCCGTCTTGTGGTTTACGTTTCTCGTCGAGACGAAGCTTAGCCAAGATTTTAATACGAGCGACAACTCCATTGTAGACATTAAGTGGCAAGACGAGAGATGTATGCAATATCCCATCAACTCGAAAACGGACTTTGACAGCTTCGCCAGTATTCTCGATGTGAATATCTGAAGCGAGCCCTTCAACGGCATTACGAAGAATAACTGCCACTATTTTTATAATCGGAGCATCTTCGACAATTTTTTCTTCCTCTCCTGGTTTTAAAGTGTCGGAAGTTTTTTTACTTGGCTCGATGATTACCCCTTTCGTATCGACATCGGCGATCTCGGAATCGAGCTCACTCAATGCTTGATCGACTTCACGATTACTAGCCCCTTCGTAGACATCTATCAATTCATTGTAAGTTGATGTTTTAATTAAAAATAATTTAAATGGTTTGTTTAATTTAGCTAGAATGAAAGTCAGAGCATCAATGGCTTGGATATTTTCAGGATCAATAATACCGACTTCTAAAAAGCTATCGGTTAGATTGATCGGGACAAAATGATATATTTTTGCAGCATCTACCGGAATGAGTTTTAAAACAGAAGGGGGAATACTTTTGGGAACAACTTTTTTAATTGGAACGCCAAAAACATCACCCTTGGCTTCTAGAATTTTGTCTTCATCAAGCTTAAGATCAAGAAGGGCTTGATCTATATTGCCCCCATATTCTTCTTCGGCAACCTTAAGAACCTTCTGTACCTGCTCTTCTTTAAGAATGCCACGTTTTACTAGCTCTTCTATTAGTAACATCATTAGTTTGTAGTGAATGAAACCGTTTCTCCACAGAGCGCTACGTTATTGATCTTGGCACATGCTCGGAAGAAATAAGTTGTTTTAGGAGTTAATCCTGAAACATTTTTAATAAAAGTACCAACGAGTGATTGTCTTGTTGCGGTTGCCGTATTGGTCAAACTTTGTTCGGTCGTCCCGTATGTAAAGTATGTATCACTGACTCCACTCGACGCACTCACGGTCCCATTTAGGACGGCTGTCCTCGCGGCGACTTGAGTGGGCTCATCAGTGACGACAGAATTACCAGTAGCACCAGTGGCATCCATCGGAGCAAAAGGATTTATTCTCCCGGGCTGGACTGGCTCAATCTTCACTGCATTGTTTTGCAAAGCGTTGAATGTCCTATTTGTAAATAAAGAAGTATCTATCTGAAGTGACTTTATGGAGACCAAAGTTTCAAGGAAAGAAATATCTGAAGAAATACTCTCGTCAGGAATAGACGATGGAGATGGTGCAATTCCGAGAGAACTCGCGAGAGAGCTACCTTGAGCGACAGGAACGACAGTTTCTTTATTTAAATCATTAGAAAAATACAAATATACTCCTCCGACAAGGATGAAGGCCGTAGATACTATTAGAAATTTATTATACATTCTTTTCATATTATTTTAGCCAATATGTTTCTACTTTTAATGTAAAACTATAAACATTTGGATTTGTTGTTTTACCTTCGGCATTTAGAACTGGTGATGGAACCATAAACGAGATTGATTTGACATCAACTAAGCGGAGGTTGTGTTCAAGATCATTTAAGAATGACAAGAAAGTGTCATATCTCCCTTCTATTATAAACTCCATAGGGAAAACTCCATAGGGTAAATTATCGGACGGATTGACTTCCGCGACGATGACATTGCTAACCCCCATATCTTCATCTGTCCCACTAGTAGGATTATTGGCTGCTGCTTTCGCTTGATTGGCTAAATTTTTCGCTTCGAATTTTATATTCTTTATCGGCATCCCGTGCAAGTTAGCAATCTTCTCTATTTCGAGAATCAATTCAATATTCCCAATAGTGCTAGGAAGAAAGTGCTCGAGCCTTTCTTTGTCTCCTTCTTTAACATTTTTGTATATATCAATCAAGGAGTCTCTGGTTTTTTGGAGTTCTGTCGAATTATCTAAGGCTACATTATAAGTAGATACTTCAGATTTTAATTGTTTAACTTGTCCATACAAAGGATCAACTACCAAGAAAAAGAGTAGCACTGTTATGACTATTAATGAAATTGAAAGGATTAATCTCATAATTATTGTGGGTTAGCGCTTAAATCTTGTTCTAATGGAGCATCGGGAAGTAGTGAATTATCTGGTTGGACGACCTCATTGTTTTGTTCAAGTAAACTATTTTTCTCATATGAAAGTAGATTTGGGTCGACATCAAATTCTAAATCAAAGGTGATATTATTGTTCTTGTCTTTAATCAAATTTGAAAATAGAACATTTTTGAAAGAACGGCCTTTGGGTGTATTGAATGCGTCAGCCTGAAGAGCGATGGATCGATAATCACGAGCGAGGCCCTCTATCTTGACGGAGTAGGTCCCCTTGTTGGTCTGTTGTTCGAAGTCAGTGTATTGAACAGAAGGAATAGTCATCTCCCCTAAAAGAGAAAACATTGGGGAGAAGACGAGGTGATCACCTAAAACTTTTTTGGCAACTTCGGTTCTTTTGTCGAATAGACTCAACTCATCTATCGTCTCCTTTTCAAAACTATCACGAGCTTGCGCGAGAGAAACAGAGAGGGCTTCTTTTTGTTTAGCTAAATAAATTTTATAACCAAATAGCCCCCCAGTGATAAGGATAAGAATGATTATCAAAAAAGTAGAGACCAACGACAAAAGACTTCTTGGTGCTTTAGATGTCTCACTAGAAGTTATTGGCTTTTTGGGAATGAAAGATGTTTGAAATGAATTTTCCATATTTATATATTTATGATAACTGGCGAAGAGCAAGACCTACAGCGACGGTGAACTCAGGGCCACTGACTTCTAGGACTGGTGTCAAGAAAGCCGGAGCTTCTGTTTTTGAAAATGGATTACTATAAGCAACTTCAATATGAAAATTTTCTTTGGCTCTATCTAGTAACCCTTTTAAGAGAGAACCGCCACCCATCAAAAAAACTTTACTTATGTTCTTATTATACTTCTTCTCGTAAGCAAACACAACACTATTGATGTTCGAAAAGATATAATCAATAGACAATCGAGCTATATTCTCTACTTTCGGGTCAATATTGGCATCGAGACCGACTGTCCTCTTCAACTTTTCGGCTTCTACAAATGGAATACTGAGTGATTGTGAGATATTTCTCGAGATATCTTGAGAGCCACGATTGACTACATGGAATACTCGGACAATTCCTGCTTCGACAATAGTAACTTTCGTTTTTGAAGCTCCGAAATCAATCAATAAAACTGGCGCAATCTCATGGTTAAAAGAGGAGCGAATATTGCTGAATATCTCCATCTCAAAAGAATCGGAGCTGAGTTCTGTTTTTTTTAAAACTTCCTGATATTGAGAAAGGGTGTCATTGTGAATAGCGACGACGAGAACTTCAATCTTACTTGGAGTGGATGGTTTTTTCTCTGAATCATCTTCTGAAGTTTCTGCTTCTTGAGGAATCACAAACCAATCAAGAGTGACCTCGGAGATAGGTACTGGGATATATTTACGAGCTTCTATTGGAATAATCTTCTCTAATTGATTTTCATCAATCCTATCTGGCAGAGTGATAGTGAATACTAAACTCGAAAGTGATGGAATCGACAAAACCGCCGACTTAGTCGTGACATTTGATTCTTTCATTACATCAATGAGCGCTTTCGAAATATCGTCGGGCTTTAGATTGGTGACCGCCCCTATATCGGTATTGCCATATGGGCCAAGAGAAAGGACTCCATACGTTTCAAGTATTGCTTTCCCTCCCTTCTTTTTAAGTTGTACAACTTTTATTGCTGAAGAGCCGATATCGATACCAAGCGCTTCTTTAGTATTTTTGTCAGAATTGAAAGCGTTTGATAAACTAGCTAACCCCTCAGAAATTATTTTTTTAAGCGAATTATCCATACGTTACTAGTACCTATTATATCATATCTATTGTAAAATAAGAAAATGAATTCAAAACTATATCACAAGAAAATAAAGAATTTTTTATTGGATATATTATTCCCGACAAAATGCCTTGGATGTGGGGCAAAAAGCGAGATATTGTGCGAGAAATGCGTCTTGATGATCCGCTCAGCCGAGAGAGAAACCGAGGACAAAATAATAGCAGTTTTCGACTATCGAGATAGCGTGATAAAAAGGGCGATTTGGGAACTAAAATACCACCACAAACGCTATCTAGGCGAGAGGCTTGGGCAGTTATTGTATGAATATTTAATGGAAGAAATTTCTGAGATGAAAATTGATGTCGCGGGGAGATCGATACTTGTAATCCCCGTCCCTATTTCAAATAAAAAGATGAAGAAGCGAGGATACAACCAGGCTTTGTATATTGCCAGGAGTTTTTGTAATTGCGGGGGCAAAGAAATTCTTGAATTAAAAAATAAAATTATTTTTAAAAGTAGAGAGACTCTCCCTCAGGCAAGAATAACTAATCGAAAAAGGAGATTAGAAAATGTGCGGGGAGTTTTCGATATTAAAAATGAAGAATGCGTGAGAGGGAGGACTATCATCATCGTCGACGACGTCACAACGACTGGCGGAACAATATCTGAAATAATAAAAGTTTTGAAAAAAGCCGGAGCCAAAAAAGTTGTCGGTTTTGCCGTGGCACACTAGTCCATGGTATTATGTAAGCGGACTTAAAGAAATAGTTTCACCAGAGAAGCTTGGGAGCGCGACGGCGCGAGCACGAGGAATTTTTTAGCAAAAAAATATCCGTGCTCTCTGGGGAAAGCTATTTCTTTAAGTCCGCTAATCAAATGAAAAATCCAAAACCAAAAAAATATTGTGTAGATTGTGGAGGAGGGCAGACGAATCATGCCATCGCTTACATTTCTATTTTGCTTGGAGCTATCGTTGAGCCGTGGACAAACTGGGTTGAGCGATTAATCCCTGAATCATCTTTTGACTGGATGGGCTCCGGTTTGATAAAGATTCTAACCTTTTTGAAGCTTGGGAAAATTACAGATGAAATTAAAGAAGACGACAGTGGCCGAGCTCGAGTCCTCTGGGAAGAAGCCAATAAAAGAGGCATCAAGATGCGCGAATTTCGCTTATTCGGAATTGGCCATGATATTTTCGTCTCGGACTACAAGGGCGATAAAAGATTCTTTGATGTTCTCCCCCGCCCTAAAGATTATGATCCTCATGGACTAGAATGGATGGACAACAAAGGCAAAATGAAAGAGCATTTTGAAAAAGCTGGAATCAAGGTTGCTCGAGGGAAAGTTGTAAACCCTATCCGAAAGGCCTTGAAAGTTTTCCATTCTTTAGACAAGCCAGTCATCACAAAGCCAAATTTGGGCTCACGCAGTCGTCATACGACGACTCACCTAAGTGATGAAGTCGAATTCCTGAAAGCTTTCAAGAAAGCTCGCCAACTTTCTCCTTGGGTTATGATAGAAGAAGAACTCTCTGGATATGTTTTCAGAGGAACTCTTATCGGGGGAAAATTGGTGGCAGTACTTCGCCGTGAGCCAGCTTATGTCATAGGCGATGGAGTCCACAATGTTCGAGAACTTATCGATATTGAAAATAAAAATCCACTCCGCCAGGGACCAATCTTCCACCTGCTAAAACTAGATGATGAAGCAATTAAAGAATTAACTCACTGGGGGAAAAATGCAGACACAATCCCAAAGAAAGATGAGATCATAACTCTAGGCCAAAAAACAAGTCGAGCTGTCGGCGGAGGCCTCACTGATATGACCGACATTGTCCACCCTGATAATAAAATAATGCTAGAAAAAATAGCTGAAGTTTTAAATGACCCACTCATTGGTGCCGACTTCATAATGGATGATGTCTCGGTCTCGTGGCGCGATCAACCAAAATGCGGAGTTATAGAATGTAACTCTGCTCCATTTATCGACCTTCACCACCTCCCTCTTATCGGCAAGCCTCGCAACGTCGCCGGTGCCCTTTGGGATATTGTTTATCCAGAGTCTAAAGTTCAATAAGAACAAAACACTTTATAAAAATATTCTCGGACTCACCACACATAATTTTCTGCTGAAAATTTGCTCTTCTCGGCTCGACAGCCTGCGAAAGGGTTCGCTCGAGAACATTTATTATTCCGTGTTTCTAAAAAACGAAAACAAATAGTCTTATCAGAGGGGCTTGGGAGCGCGTCGGCGCGAGCACGAGGAATTTTTCAACAGAAAAATATCCGTGCCCTCTGAGAAGAGCTATTTGTTGGAGTTTTTTAAATTCAAAGCTCTTGGTAATATTGACCTCGGTCTTTGGAAAAGAACTCCGCATCTCCGTTTTTATCAACCGGTACTTTGTTATAATTAAAAGAGTGAATTTTTATATTTTTTATTCCTTTTAATTTTTCAACTGCATCTTCTAATTCTTCGTCGTTCGCAATAACAATTACTCCTGAACCATCAACATCTGGATGTTCATTCTTTACAAGTTCTTTATATCGACTTACACTTCCTGCATCCTTATCGGAATCTCCGACACCCATCAATGCACTATACGGAATTGGCAGACCCTTCTTTTCTAAATCCTCAATTGACCATTTTACTTTGTACTCTTTTGTCCCCGGTACATCTGTATCTGTAGCACAGACGATAAAAACTTCAGCCAATCCTGAATATTTGCATAATGCTTCAGCAAATTTTCTTGGATTTGCTGTCATACCAACAATAGGAATCTGTAATCGTTTTAATATAGTATTGAACTTGTACATTGGGCCAATTTTTGCATCATCAAAAAAATGAGGATTTTCTTTAGCTTGTTCTTCAACAGTTTTTGACGCTATCTCATCAAATTTCTCTAAAAGGCCGTTACTAAATTCGTGATATTCATCACCCGGTTTATCAATGTGTTCACCTTCTTTTCCTTTAGCCAAAAAATCTTTTTGGTAAATGTTTGCATCTTTCCATTCTTCTTTCCCTAAAGAATATATACCATATATGCGATAAAGTTCTCTCCACATTGTTCCAAGACGAAAACCATCCAAGTGCACTTTACTAAATTCCTCAAGTCCATCTCGAGCCACTGCCTCGGGCCACATCTTTTTTCTTATTTCTTTATAAGTTGGTTCTAAATGAAGTAATGTTTTATCAATATCTTCAAATACAAGTGCCCTTGGTTTTCCATCTTCACCAAGTTTTATTTTTATAATTTCATGCTTTCCTTCAGCATTTTCGAGATTTGACTGTATGGAAATAAATTTTTTCTCTTCAATTAGATTATTATCCATTACAGTATTTAGTGTATTTAATTTTTCGGAAGAGTTAATCATAAATATATTTTTAATCCTTCTTTAATCCTTGGTCAATAGTTATTTCGGATTCAGGGGCGATGTTTACATCAGGACGCAAGTGTGAAATATGTTTTCTCTGGACAATATAATTACCACAAAATT